>Ga0134127_10000130_pt1 | contig 93824 bp, 52 predicted proteins | sample KB31753_FD_96459 | JGI IMG/M metagenome (GOLD analysis project Ga0134127, IMG submission 96459) | Terrestrial soil microbial communities with excess Nitrogen fertilizer from Kellogg Biological Station, Michigan, USA - KB3-175-3 | ecosystem: Environmental > Terrestrial > Soil > Unclassified ... | reverse complement strand
GGTCGACCGCAAGCGGATGCGCGAACGCGCCCACGGTATGCTCCGCGAAATCGAGTCGGATCTCGACGTGGACCAACCCATCGGCCAGCTCTCGACAGGGCAGGAACAATTGGTCCAAATCGCCGCCGCTCTTGGCGTCAACGCGCGCGTCATCGTGATGGATGAGCCGACCAGTTCGCTGTCGGCCGGCGAGAGCGAACATTTGTTCCACCTGCTCGCCCAACTCAAGCAACGCGGCATCACGGTCCTCTATGTCTCGCACCGACTGGAAGAGATATTTCGACTGAGCGACACCGTTACTGTGCTTCGCGACGGCCGCCACGTGGCGACGGAGAAAACCGCGGCCACCAGCCGCGACCGCGTCATCCACCAGATGGTCGGCCGCGAAGTGGTCTCGGTCACGCCGCGCCATCTCGAGCGGGAACTGGGCGATGAACTGTTGCGGGTGGAAAACCTTTCTTCACCGGGAAAGTTCCAAGGCGTCAGCTTCCGATTGCGTGTCGGCGAGGTGTTGGGGCTGGCCGGACTCGTTGGCGCGGGCCGCACGGAAGTGGCTCAGGCAGTTTTTGGCGTGGACACGCACGCGGCCGGGAACGTCTTCGTGCACGGCAAGCCGTTGGGGCTGGGCAACGTGAATGCCGCTCTCGCCGCCGGCATTGGACTGTTGCCCGAGGACCGCAAGCGCCTGGGCCTGGTCCTCTCGATGAACTGTCGCGAGAACGGCTCGCTGGCCTCGCTGAGCCGGCTCACGCGGCTGGGCTTCGTGCGCCGACGCGAGGAACAGGCGCTCGTGCGCCGCTACGCCGACCGCCTGCGCGTGCGCACGCCGTCGCTGGAGAACCTCATCGCCAGCCTGAGCGGCGGCAATCAACAGAAAGTCGCGCTCGCCAAATGGCTCGCCCGGCAGTGCGACATTCTGATTGTCGACGAACCCACGCGCGGCGTCGACGTCGGCGCCAAGGCTGAGATCCATGCGCTCCTCGACGAACTGGCTTGCGAAGGACTCGGCATCATCCTGATTTCCTCCGAGCTTCCGGAAGTCATGAACCTCAGCCGGCGGATCCTCGTGATGCGCGACGGGCGCCTGGCGGGAGAATTGGCGCGCGCCGACCTTTCCCAGCCTGCCCTGATGCGATTGATGGCGGGTGTCGAGGCGGAGAGCGTTCGTGCGAACTGAGAAGTTAGTCCAGGAGCGATCTGCTTACTCCTGCTCTTACGCTTTGGACAAGGAGCGCAGCTGAGCCTTCGCAGACGCGTCCAGTTTCTTGCAGGGGACAACTGGCCCGCGGTCTCACCCCTCACCCCGGCCCTCTCCCCTTTGAGGGGAGAGGGAGTCGCGATGCACCCCGCGCTACAATGAGTCAGCGTTCAGCCGCGCACGTACGTTTGCGTCATCGAGCGCACACCGCAGCCAACGCGGAGAATGCTTTCGTCATGGTTTGGGCTCCGTCGCGCTCCCACTCCCCTACTAAACAGCTCGTTCAAAACTCCAAGTGCGATTTGTAGCGGCAGTGCCATTTGTAGCGGCGGTCTATGACCGCCGAAATCCATTTGTAGCGGCGGTCTGTGACCGCCGAAATCGGGTCAGAATGCGCACTTTTGTTCGGCGCTCACAGAGCGCGCTACAGTTCTTGACCGGGCAGCTAACGGGGTGAGGGACGGGTGAGGGGTGAGAACATCCATTGTTGGCCCTTGCAAAACTGGGCTGCGCCCGGCCTTCGCTCACGTCGCTGGAATTGCTGCGAGCTACGGCAATTCCTCGATCATAATTTCCTTATAGGAAACCTCGGTCGGCCCGCCGCCATGGACTTGCAGGCCGATCAGCCCGAATTGATCGAGGGACTCGTCCTCCTCCGTATAGTCGATCATCGCTTCGCCGTTGAGCCAGGTGCGAATGCGGCGGCCTTCGCAGCGGATGAGGTAATCGTTCCAATCTTCTTTCTTCAGCGCCTTTTCAACGGCCTTGGGCTCGGGCTTCACCAGAACCTTGTCCCGGCGCGATTCATCGTAGAGCGCGCCCCACCAACCTTCGCCCGCGTCGCATTGATAGCCGACCATTTCGTTGGGCGGGACTTTCCGGTGAGGGCCGCCGGGCTTGATCTTGAGTTCGCCCTGAGAACGAGCCGTTTCGTTGACCAGGTCTTTCGCCGACTGGCTCCGTACCTGCACTCCTGCGTTCACGAAGCCGCTGGCTGGAGTGCCCACGAGCTTGATCTTCAGCCGAAGCACGAAGTTCGTATAGCTGCGTTTCGTGCGAAGAAACTCATTTTGCGGCACCTTGGTTGTCAGCGAGCCGCCGACGAATGAGCCATCCACAATGCGCCACGTTTTGTTCGTTTCGCCCTCCCAGCCGGTGAACGTCTTCCCGTCGAAAAGCGAGACTGCCGAGCCTTGTCCCGCAGCAGGCAGTGAAGTTGTAATGAACAGCGCCGCTAACATGAGGAGGAATTTGGAATTCATAGGTGCGATTTTTGTCGAGCCGAAGGAGGTTTGTCGAGTCGTTCGCGACGTAGCTGCGACCGTGAGGTCGCGGGGGTGAGGCGTCTAGAGTGATTGCCAAAAGTCATTTCCGAAATGGTGGGCGGCGCCCTGCTGGGCGCCGCGGCAAACCGGCAGGTTTGCCCCACCATTTCGGAAATGACTTTTGGCAATCACTCTAATCGCCCGATCCGACCAATGAAGTCAGCCCGCGACCTCACGGTCGCAGCTACGGAGTCCTCGGACTTGCGGTGAAGCCGCACCGGGCCAGGAGCCCATCGATGGCGGCCCGATCCGCGCCCAGCTTCGGCGCGGCGGCGGCGGCGAGGTCCTCCGCCAGCGCCGGATACCAATTGCGCCGCTTCGCATCCCCCAGGCCGGCCACGTTGATCGGCTCGATGGCCGCCGCCACTTCGCGGAGCAATTGGCCGCGAGCTTCACCGGTCAATGGGCCTCGCGCCGCGGCCAGGAGCCGCTTCCAGCCCGTCGCGAACTCCTCGCGCTCCTGAAGCAAAAAACCGCGCGCCAGTGTCGGTTTCCCCAATCGGCGCGCCGTTTCCGAAAAACTAGCCGCGGCAAAATAGAGCAGTGTCAACGCCGCGAAGATTTCAAAGTCGGCCATGTGCAAATAGAGCGCGCCGATCAATTCGGCGGTGGTGTCGAGTTCCCTCAAGGTCACCGTCGAGTAATCGCGCAACAATGCCGGCAGCTTTGGCGAGTCCCAGCCCGTCTCGAGCGCGTTCGCCATCCGTTCGACTCCCAGCAGCGTGAGCGGAAAGCCGGTGGAGAGCAGCGGGTCCACAAAGCCGGCCGCGGAGGGCAGCAGCGCCCAATTCGGCCCGGCGGCCGTGGAGGCGCGAAACGCGAGGCGCGGGGTGTGGACGAACGGGAGCGTCGCCCGCGCTTCCGCGAATTGGTCACGCACGGAGGGCAGTCTCGCGATCAGGCGTTCCCATGCCGGCGCGCCGTCCGCAAACCGCAATTCGTCTGCGATCGCGGAGTCGGCGGCGACTCCGGCGCTCGTCACGCCGTTGTTGAAGCGCAGCACCCAAATCCAGCCGCCATCGAAGACGTGATGCACTGCGGCGGCGTCGACAGGATATGGAGGAGTTTCCGAGGCATGTAACGAATCCCAGCGCCGCACGCCCTCGAAGTGCGAGTAAAGCGATTCGGTCGCCGGCATCGAGTCGAACGCGGACTCCTGAAGCCCCAGGACCCGGTGCAGAAATCCTTTCGGCCCGCTGGCGTCGATCACAAAGCGCGCGCGCAGGGTCAACGGTTTTCCACCTTGCCTGCCGCTCAGCAGTGGCTTCGATTGACTAAGATTCACCGTGTCGAGCGAGGTTTCCTCGAGCAACTCGACTCCAAGTTTTGCAGCCTGCCTGGCGAGGAACTCGTCGAAGTGCGGCCGATACCAATGCGTGTCGGCAATGCCGTCGTGCGGGCTGGCAGCCACGAGCAATTCGTTGCGCCGATCAGCGCGCGGTTGCCACGCCTGGCCCAAGAGGTGATGGAAAAACGTGAAGCCGCGCTTCAATCCGCAGGCGATCTCAGGATGGGCCTGTTGCCATGGCCCCCATTTCGTCAACGGCAGCAGTGCGGGCAATTCATAGCGCCGGGCCAACTCCTCGAGCAACAGGTTGGCCAACGGCGTCGAGGACTCGCCGATGGCGAAGCGCGGATGTCGACCTCGTTCAAGGAGCACGACCGAATGGCCGAGTTGGCGCGCGATCATGGCGATCACTGAGCCCGCGAACCCCGAGCCCACGACCGCAATATCGAAATCAGCGTTCACTTCGTCGCGGGAACTGGCGTGCGGCAGGATTGGCAGGAGACCGGAGGTTCGACCCCTTGCCGGAGGTTCATGCGCTGAAGCCGCTCAAGGCGCGCGTCGCAACAGGCAGCGCACTGTGAAAACCTCTCCACAGCCCAGAGGTCCGCGAAGACACGCCCGCGTCGAAGGCCAATGCCGAATTCGGCTGCGGCCTCCAGGTCGGCCAATGTGGGCGGCGAGAACTGGCCCGTCGATGCCAGCGCCTCCATCGCACCGTTGCCTCCGCGAGTCGGAATGAGGGAAGCCACGCTCGCGTCGCAGTCAAAGGCGAAGTCGAGCGAACGCCGCACCCAGTGCTGCGCATCGGCTGGCTCCAAAAGGAAGGGCGGCTTGACGAGAATGAACGCGCGCAAAGCGACTTCATGCCGTCTTAGAAACTCAGCCGCTCGCGCGAAGTCGTCGAGCGTCATTCGCTTGTTCAGTTTTTCCAACACCACCGGATGAGCGGTCTCCAGTCCCATCGCGACCTCCAGCCGGCCCGCCAGTCGATCTCGAAATCGCAGCATTTCCTCCCCGACCAGTGACGGATGGCATTCCACGATGACACGCTCGAATCGACTCAAGCGCTGAGCGATGGCCGCGTGATCGTCACGCGGGATTGCACGAGGATCGAAGAAGCTGCCGCTATTGTAGAGCTTGATGTGCCGCAGCACCGGGTCCCCCGCTGTCATCGAGTCAAGCGCCCAATCGATTTGCTCGGGGATGGCTCCGGCCGGAACGGATTCGGTGAGCGTGTTCTGCCACAAATCGCACATTACGCAACGCCACGGACATTCGCGGTTGGCCAGAAACACCGTCGCTACGGGAACTACTTCGCCGGTGTCGCTTCGCTCCTCCTCAACGAAACTCGCCACCGGCCGGCGCGGGTCGAGCGCTTGACGCTCCGCCCGTCGGGAAAGAATCCACTGGTCGCGGTCACGCGGCGAGTCGGGGTACGGGTCGGGCATGGAGATGGTTTACACGAAGGGCACGGTGCGTAAAACGTGAAACGTAAAACGTAAATGCCAGGGCGTCCCTGCTCTCTTACGTTTCACGTTTCACGGCTCACGTTCGCTTCACTCCCACTCCGCGAACAAATCGTCGTTCGGCCATTCCGTCACCGAAACCGTCGCGCGATTGAGCGCCGGATCGAGCGCGGCGTCGCCGCGCTGCCAGTCATCGGAACGCTGGTTGAACAGCGCCGCGAAAACGATGCCATCCCAGCGTCGCACGAGCAGCGTGTAAGTGCCCGGGAGGCTGCCGCTGTGCCAGTGGCTGGCCCGATCGTCGCGCACGGGACGCACCTGCCAGCCGCAGGCGTACCAGGAGTCCTTCAAGTGTCCGCCCGGCTCCCGGGCGACGGGAGCCGCAGGCGCCTCGAAGAGCAAGCGGTGGGTTTCAGCTTTCTTCAGAGGATTGCGCCGCGGCTCGTCCAGGGCCGTTGCGAAACGGACGAGATCCACCACGGACGCGATCCAGCCGCCATGAGCGTCCATCGCTTCGAGATGGAAGCCGCCGTAGGGCCGGGGTACAGAGTCCTTGGAACCCGTGAACACGCTGCCGGTTTTCGAATCGCCCGTCGTGTAGTAGCGCACTTCGCCGTCGGCGCGGCTTCGCTCGAGCGACGCTCCCAGTCGCATGCGCCGAACGCCAGCGGGGGCGAGCACGCTTTGCTGGACGAACTTTTCATAAGTCTGGCCCGTGACCTTCTCAATCACACGCCCAAGGAGGCAATAGCCGAAATTCGAGTAGGCGTAACGAGTGCCCGGATCAAAGTCGAGCGGCTGGCCGAGCATCCATCGGATGATTTGCGCCGGCGGCGCGGGCGGTTCCTCGCCAAGCGATTTGGAAATCTCGCGCGACTTGAACATCGGGTCCCCGCTCTTGTCACGGTCCCAGCCCGCCGTGTGGTGAAGCAGATGGCGAAGCGTGATACGCTTCCAACGGTCGTCGAGCGTTCGGCCTTCAGGCACCCGGCCGTCCAACGCGAGCAACTCGAACACGGCATCGTCGAGCGACACCTTGCCCTCCTCGCCGAGCTTCAGCACCGCGACGCCGGTGATCGGCTTCGTGAGGCTGGCGATGCGAAAGAGCGAGTCAGGCTTTGCGGGGACCTTCGCCTCGCGGTCCGCCCAGCCGTAGCCACGGGCGTAAACCAACTTGCCCTTTCGGGCCACGGCCAGCGCGCCGCCCGGGACGTTTCGTTCCTTCATGAAATCCTCGACCGCCTTGTCGAACGCGTCGGCAGGCGCGACGGCATCCTTTGCTGCCGCAAGCGTGCGTGAAACTGTTGAAACCGCCGCGAGCCCAGCAAGAAAACGACGACGCGTCCAGCCTGTGACCGATTCCCCTGCCCCGGGTTGTCGGCTGCCGCGGTGCAAGGACGAGTTACTCAAGGCCAAACACCTCCTGCGCCGTGCGCTTGTAACATTCCCGCGCTGCTGCGCCGAAACAAACGAAAAGGACTCTCTCAATCGACGTGTTGCGGCCCAGGAATTGTTTTGTCTCCGTCAGCGCGATGCGCGTGGCACGGTCGAGCGGGAAACGATAGGCGCCCGTGCTGATGCTCGGGAAGGCGACGGACTTGATCGCGTGACTCGCGGCCAGCTCCAGGCTGTTCCGGTAGCAGCTTGCCAGCAACTCATCTTCGCCGCGCGAGCCGTCGCGCCAGACGGGACCCACCGTGTGGATGACCCATTCGGCAGGGAGATCGTAGCCCTTGGTGATCTTCGCCTGCCCGGTCGGACAGCCCCCGAGTGCGCGGCATTCCTCCAGGAGCCGCGGACCGGCTGCGCGGTGAATGGCGCCGTCCACGCCGCCGCCACCGAGCAGGGTCGTGTTCGCCGCGTTGACGATGGCGTCGACCGTCTGCCGGGTGATGTCGCCCTCAACAATGGAGATGCGGGAGTTCAAGCGAACACAACGAGGATGGCTTCAACCTGAAATGTAGAAACCACGGATGGACACAGCGCGGCCATAGGCCGCCGTACTACTCTCTGTGAGAGTTCTGTTCATCTGAGCAAATCTTCAGGCGCTCATGGGGTCGTAGCAGACAGCTCATACAACCGCAGATGAACGCGGATAATCGCAGATGTTCATGTTGACCTCGTGGTTCATCGAGCGTTCAGCCATGCGTGGTTCTCGGGACAAGTCTGCACTGCAAAGGAACCGACCATCGCTGACGTGCTCACTGAAAGGCTTTGGTCATATCTGCGTTCATTTGCGTTCATCTGCGGTTCCAAAACTATGGTCCGTTCCGGTTGCGGCTGCGCCGCGCTGCGTTCATCCGTGGTTTCCGTTCTTTGGCACTTCTCATCGGGTCCCACTCTCGCGTTTACTCTTAACGGCGCCGGGCGACTTTCTGCGACACCTTGGAGAGTTGCCTCGAGAGACCGAGGACAGCGTCCGCCGAAGTCCGGGCCGTGCGAAGCAGCGAGCGCTGTTCGGCGGTGCACGGTCCGGCCAGTGCGCGGTTGGTGACGGCCAGGAGCGCGCGGGCGTGGGCGCCGACTTCGTGGCCGATCTTGCGGAGCGACTCGCTGCGAGCTTTGCCGACAATTTGGGCGGAGCGGGTAGCCTTCTTGAGCCTGCGGCGCTCGTGTTCGGCCGTGAGCAGTGCCTGGTGTTGCTCCTCCAACCGGCGGTGCATCTCCAGGTGGGCCATCACCAGTTGGCTGAGCGCGCGCAACGCCTTCTCTTGGTCGGGCGTGAGCTGGCGCGGCACGCGGTCAATCACGCAAAGCGTGCCCAGCGTATGGTGGTCAGGCGAAACGAGCGGAGCGCCGGCATAAAAGCGGATGCTCGGCGCGGAGGTGACGAGCGGATTGTGAGCGAAGCGCCGGTCCTTGAGTGCGTCCGGAACGATAAACAAGTCCTGCTGCATGATGGCATGCGCGCAAAAGGCGATGTCGCGCGAGGTCTCCGAGACGCTCAAGCCAATCTTCGATTTGAACCACTGGCGCTCCGAATCGATGAGCGAGATGAGGGCGATGGGCGTCCCGCAAATGTGCGAAGCCAGCAACGTGATTTGGTCCAACTCGCGGTCCGCCGGCGTGTCGAGGACGTTGTAGTGGCGCAGGTCGGCGAGGCGTTCGGGCTCGTCCTTCGGAATGGGAACTTTGAATTCAGTGTCCGCGACCCATTTGACGGCGAGGGACTGGCTCGGGTGCGCCGCGGCCCTGGAGGATTTCGTGCTCCGCTTCATCGGTTTGGCTTCTCGGTCGGCCGGGCGCAGGCTACAAAAGGGGGCGAAGGAATCCAAGTGCGGAGTGAGCGCGAATTAGTAAGCAGTAATATCAGCCATCAGTATTCAGCATTCAGCGGCGTTCCGTGGCCGAAAGGGCTCGCTTGACGATTCAGATAAGTCTTCTATCAGTTACTCCATGCAACTGGATCGATTCACCATCAAGGCGCAGGAGGCACTGCAAGCCGCTCAGGCCATCGCGGGCCGATATTCGCACCAGGAAATTGACTGCGAGCATCTCCTGCTCGCTCTGCTCGAGCAGCCTGAGGGACTGATCGGCCCGCTGCTCCAGAAGCTCGGTACTCCGCCGGCCACCCTCGGGAGCGAAGTCGAGCAGGAGCTGGAACGCCGCCCGAAGGTGCAAGGAACGACTTCCTCCGATACGTTTCTGGGCCAATCCCTCAAGAAAGCCCTCGATGCCGCGCAGGCCGAAGCGGCGAAGTTGCGCGACGAATACACCAGCACCGAACACCTGCTGCTCGGCATCCTGGCACAGGGCGGAACAGCTCTTAAGAAAATCTTCCAAACGCACGGCCTCAAGCCCGACGCCATCCTGAAGGCGCTGGCCGAATTGCGCGGCAATCAGCGCATCACCGACCAGAATCCCGAGGACAAGTTCCAGACCCTCGAGAAGTATGGCCGCGACCTCACCGCGCTGGCCCGCCAGGGAAAAATCGACCCAGTCATCGGACGCGATGAGGAGATCCGCCGCGTGATGCAAGTGCTCACGCGCCGGACGAAGAACAACCCGGTGCTCATCGGCGAGCCGGGCGTGGGCAAGACGGCCATCGCCGAAGGATTGGCCCGGCGCATCGTCAGCGGCGACGTGCCGGAGTCGTTGAAAAACAAACGGCTCGTCGCGATGGACCTTGGAGCGATGATCGCGGGCGCGAAGTACCGGGGAGAATTCGAGGACCGGCTCAAGGCCTTCCTCAAGGAAGTCACCGCCAGCGAAGGCCGAATCATCCTCTTTATCGACGAGTTGCACACGATCGTCGGCGCCGGGAAGGCGGAAGGCGCCGTGGACGCAGGCAACCTGCTCAAGCCGCAACTGGCGCGCGGAGAGCTGCGGTGCATCGGCGCCACGACGCTCGACGAGTACCGCAAGCACATCGAAAAGGATCCCGCGCTGGAGCGGCGCTTTCAGCCGGTGCTGGTGGCCGAGCCGACGGTCGAGGCAACCATCGCGATTCTGCGCGGGCTCAAGGAGCGTTACGAAGTCCACCACGGCGTGCGCATTCAGGACGGCGCACTGATTGCGGCCGCCACGTTGTCGCACCGTTACATCAGCGACCGCTTCCTGCCCGACAAGGCGGTGGACTTGATGGACGAGGCGGCTTCGCGGCTGCGCATGGAATTGGATTCGATGCCGACAGAGATCGACCAACTGGAACGCCAAATCCTCCAGCTCGAAATCGAGCAGAGCGCCCTCAAGAAAGAGAAGGACGAAGCCTCAAGAACTCGTCTCAAGAAGCTGGAAAAACAACTCGCCGATCTCAAGGAACAGTCCACCCAGCTCAAAGCCCAATGGCAGAATGAGAAAGCCGCCATTAACGCGGCCAGCGTCGTGAACAGCCAGATCGAGCAGGCCAAGGAGGAACTGGAACGGGCCCAACGCACCGGCGACTTGAACCTCGCCGCGCAAATTCAATACGGAAAATTGCCCGACTTGCAGAAGAAACTCGCCGCCGCGGAGAAAGCCTTGCACGAACAGCCGGCCGGCAAACGGTTGCTGTCGCAGGAAGTCACAGAGGAGGACATTGCGAACGTCGTTGCAAGCTGGACCGGCATTCCCGTGTCCCGGATGCTCGAAGGTGAGCGGCACAAACTGGTGAAAATGGAGGAGCGTCTCGCCGCGCGGGTAGTGGGTCAAAGCGAGGCCATCAGGGCCGTGGCCAACGCCGTGCGCCGGGCCCGCAGCGGGCTCCAGGATCCGAACCGCCCCATCGGCTCGTTCATTTTCCTTGGCCCCACCGGGGTCGGCAAAACCGAACTGGCCCGGGCGCTGGCCGAATTCCTCTTCGATGACGAGAACAACATCGTGCGCATCGACATGAGCGAATACATGGAGAAGCACAGCGTGTCGCGGCTCATCGGCGCGCCGCCGGGCTACGTCGGCTACGAGGAGGGCGGCCAGCTCAGCGAGGCCGTGCGGCGCCGGCCGTATTGCGTGGTGCTGTTCGACGAAATCGAAAAGGCGCACCACGACGTGTTCAACGTGCTGCTCCAGGTGCTCGACGACGGCCGGTTGACCGATGGCCAGGGCCGCACAGTCGACTTCAAGAACACGGTGATCATCATGACCAGCAACATTGGCTCGCCGCTCATCCAGCAGTTCTTCGCCGCGGGCCAGCGAAACGACCCCGCCGTGATGGAGCGCGAAGTGAAAGCCGAGTTGAAGGCCCATTTCCGGCCCGAGTTCCTGAACCGGATCGACGACATCATTATTTTCCACAGCCTCGACGAGAAACAGATCGAAACGATCGTCGACCTCCAACTCGCGCGCGTGGAGAAGCGCCTCGCGCAACAGGGCCTCTCGCTGGAACTGGACAAGTCCGCGAAGAAGTTCCTCGCCAAGGAAGGCTACGACCCGCAGTTCGGCGCCCGCCCGCTCAAGCGCGCATTCCAGGAACACGTCCTCGACCCGTTGGCGATGAGAGTGCTGGAAGGCGAATTCAAGCCCGGCGACCGGCTTCGCGTGACGGCGGAGAAAGGGAAGCTGGAGATTGAAGTGGGGAAGTAGCGCAAGCCAGCCGTCAAGCAACTGGAATCTGCACGGTCACGGTCGTCCCGCGCTTCGGCTCTCCAACGATTCGAAATTCGCCTCCGAGCATCTTTGCCCGTTCGCGCATGCCCAGCAGGCCAAGCGATTTGCTCTGCCGCACCTCGTCCGGGGTGACGCCCCGGCCGTTGTCGCAAACCTCGAGAACGAGTCCTGCCGATTCGACTCGAAGCCGGGCGTTGACCTGCGTGGCGCCCGCATGGCGGGCCACGTTGGTCAGGGTTTCCTGGAAGATGCGGAAGAGCGCCGTGCCGGGCTCAGGAGCAACCTTGAGGCCGCCCAGTTCGGCCAACACCGCGCACGGGATGCCCGTGCGCTCCTGCCATTCGCGGGCCTGCCATTCCAGCGCGGGCACCAGGCCCAGATCGTCGAGCACGCCAGGGCGCAACTCCGCGGCAATCCTCCGGACGGTCTTCACCATCTGCTCGAGCAGCGTGACCATGGACGCGAGTTTGGCGTTGAGCGGCGCGCGAGCCGCCGCATTCCCGAGTGCCTCGATCTGCTTCTCCATCCATCCCACATCCATCCGTAGCCCGGTGAGCATCTGGCCCAGTTGGTCGTGGACTTCGCGCGCGATGCGCGTCCGTTCCTCCTCGCGGACGCCTTGCAGATGCGCAGCGAGCAAGCGCAACTGATCGCGCGAGTGGTTCAACTCCTCCTCCCGCTCACGCCGCTCGCTGATGTCGCGAAAGACGACCACCTGGCCGGTGGTTTCGCCCGCGTCGTTGCGAATGGGCGCGGCCGTGCATTCAATCGGACGGCACGTGCCATCGCGGGCGACCAGCGAACTCTGCGGCAGCGGCGCCCGGGCCACGGCGCGGGCGTCGCTGTCCGCATCGCTTGGCGCCAGCGAAACCGGAAACACTTCCTCGAGGGGCCGGCCCAGAGCGTCGGTCAGTCGCCAACCCGTGAGCGTTTCTGCGACCGGGTTGAGGAACGTGACCGCGCCTTGCTGGTCGGCAGCGATGACCCCATCCCCAATCGATTTGATGGCAGCCCCAAAGGATTGCTCGATGCGCCGCAAGCGGCTTTCGTCGGCATGCTTGGTGAACGCCAGGTCGATGCTGCTCTTGAGGTCCGCAGGGCGGAAGGGTTTGAGCACATAGCCAAAAGCTCGGGCTGCTTGCGAGCGTTCAATCGTCTCGTCATCCGAAAGGCCAGTGACGAAGACGACGGGAATCCCGAAGCGGGTGAAGATCCGTTTAGCGACCTCGACGCCATCGAGTTTCCCACCCAACGAAATGTCCATCAGCGCCAGGTCCGGCTGGAGGCGTTCGGCGTGCGCCAGCGCCTGCTCGCCCGTGGCCGCAGTGGCCACGACTTCATAGCCGAACCGCTCCAGGAACTGGCGGATGAGGGCGGAGATATCGGGCTCGTCTTCGACGATCAGAATGCGTTTGGCGGCCATGACGGATCCGTGCCCACAGGGCGTCGGTACGGTAGGGCGCGCGTGGTTGTTCGTCAAAGCTTCCCATGCATCTGTCGGTACTCAGTTTGGTGCAAACGATTGGCTGTTCCACGTCCACAAGGAAATGACGAATGACGAATGCACGAAAATAAGATATTCCGCTGCCACCGTCCGCGGCTGGGCGGCTGCAAACAAATCGCTTGGACGCCCCAGGCATCTCCGGTATCACCGACTCGATGCTTCATTGCCCGCCACCATTTCGTCATTCGTCATTCGTCATTCGTCATTCTTCCGGTATCACGCACTCGATGCCGCGTTGCCCGCTCCGGACCACTGCCCAATGAAAATAGGCTTCGTCCTGTTCGACTACTTTCCATTCGGCGGGCTGGAGCGCGATTGCTTTCGCATCGCCTCCCTGTGCGCGGAACAGGGACACCAAGTGACGTTCTTTACCCGCACCTGGCAGGGGGAATTGCCGGCGCGCATGACCGTCGAATTGCTTGGGCGGCACGGGCTGACCATCCCGGCGCGCAATCGCCATTTCGCGCGCAAGCTGGCTGAAATTCTGCCGCAGCGGGAGCTGGATGGCATCGCTGGTTTCAACAAGCTGCCCGGGCTCGACGTGTATTACGGCGCCGACCCATGCTACGCGGCGGCGCTTGAACAAAAGCCGCCCTGGAAACGCTGGCTCCCGCGCTCCCGGCAGTATTTGGACTTTGAGCGGGCCGTGTTTCAACGAGGCGCGCGGACGGTCATCCTCCAGTACATCCCGCGCGACATTCCGCTGTACAAGCAATTCTACGGCACCGAAGACCGCTTTCATGTCCTGCCGCCGAACGCCAGGCGGCACGAATTCTCGGCCGCCGACCAATCTGCCGCGCGACGGCGCGTGCGCGAACAGAACGGCTGGAGCGCCGATGCGCTCGTTCTCTTGTTCGTGGGTTCTGACTTTCGACGCAAAGGGCTGGACCGCGCGATTCGCGCTTTGGCCGCGCTGGATCCGGCGTTGCTCCATCGTGCGCGACTCGCTGTGCTGGGCCGCGATGAACCGGGCCGGTTCGTCCGGCTGGCGGCCCGGCTTGGCGTTGCCCAGCGAGTCCACTTCCTCGGTGGACGCCATGACGTGCCGGATTGGATGCTGGCCGCCGACGTGATGCTTCACCCCGCGCGTAGCGAGAACACCGGCTCTGTGCTGGTCGAAGCGCTGTCGTTCGGGCTGCCGGAAATCGTGACGGAAGTCTGCGGCTACGCCAGCCACGTCACCGAAGCACGGGCTGGGAAAGTGTTGCCCGAGCCGTTCGACCAGGCCGCGTTGAACCGCGCGCTGGCTGAGGCGTTCGCCCCCGGCGTGCTCGACTCGTGGCGGGCCAACGCCTGGGCCTACGCCGCCACGGGCGTCCTCTTCGGCTGTCATGAGCGGGCGGCAGAAATCATTCTCGAAACCCTTTCGCGCCGCCGCGCTGAGTCGCTCTCGACGACGCGGCAGGCGAGTGTGAGTTCACCAAAGATGGGAACGAACAGGCCTGGATGAAACTCAGCCCTTTGCTTTCTCCCGGAGGGAGACTTGAGAATAGACTGGTTGCCAAAAGTCATTTCCGCTTGGTGGCGCACGACCTGCCGGTCGTGCGAGGCTGCGCGGCAACGCAGCCCCACCAATCGGGAATGACTTTTGGCAAACTCTATGGCCCGGCAGCGAACAGCCTCAAATCCGTGGCCATCCATGTCCATCCGTGGTTCAAAGAGTTCGTTGCTTCCCCGCCGTGATCGAACTGAACGCCCATCTTCAGAATCATCTGCCGAAGGAAAACACCTTCGACTGGGCGCTCAATTGCGAAGGCAAGGTCCATCGACTCATCAAGCATCGCCGCACGGTCGAGGTCGAGATCGGCGGGCGGCGCTATTTCATCAAGGCCCACCGGGCCTGCGGCTGGCGCGAGGTGTTCAAGGACTGGCTCCAGCTCCGCCCCCCCATCGTCAGCGCGCGCACCGAATGGGAAGCCAACGAGCGCGTGCAACGGCTCGGCATCCCGACGACCACCGTCGTGGGCAAAGGCGAACGCGGGCGCGCGCCGGCGCATGTCGAGTCGTTCCTCATCACCGAGGCGTTGGAGGGAATGATTCATCTCGAAGACCTCACGCGAGATTGGGGCGGGTTGAACGGCGCGCGCCAGAAGCTGCTCAAGCGCGCGCTGCTGGAACGGGTTGCCGGCATTGCTCGTTCCCTTCACGAGGCCGGGCTGAATCATCGGGACTTCTATCTCGGCCACTTCCTCATCAAGAATCGCCCCTGGCCAGAATGGCAGCCGGGCGACGCGCTGGAGCTTTTTCTGATTGACCTGCATCGCGTGCAGATACGCCACCGCGTGCCGGGGCGCTGGCTGGTCAAGGACCTCGGCGCGTTGCTTTACTCGGCGCTGGACTGCGGGCTGACGTGGCGCGATGTGTTCCGGTTCATCGAGCGTTATCGGGGCCGGCCGTGGCAGGAAAGCCTGGCGACCGAGGCGGGCCTGTGGCGCCGGGTCTGGCGCAACGCGGCCGGTCTCTATTGGCAGGTCCACCGCCGGCCGCCGCCGCTCAAGCCGTCCTGATTCGAAATGTAGTTCACTCAACCACGAATGGACTCGCGAGAAAAGGGTTCTCAAGAACGGCCCGTGATACGGCTCAAGCGCGACGGCGTCCGTTGGGAACTGACGCCGGAGTGCGAGTCGTTGCTGGGCCCGCTGCTCGGGCAACCCGGCCGCGTCGTCAAGGAATCTCCGGTCAAACGCGTCTCCGCGCACGACGTTGGCGGGCGCACGTTTTACGTAAAGCGTTACCAACATGACGCGATGCCGCTGCGGCCAATCAAATACCTCTACAAAACACCGCCCGCCCGCCGCGAATGGCGGCTCGCGATGCGGCTCGAGGCGCTCGGTGTTCCGGTCGTACGCCATGTTGCCCATGGCGAACGATGGGGCTGGCTCGGATTGCGCGAGAGCATTCTGATCACCGAAGGCTTCGACGGCCGGCCGCTGGATGAGGCGCCTGGCATCCCGCCGGCAGCAGTGATGGCATTCGTTGGCCAACTGCACGAGCGCGGCGTACTTCACGAGGACTTGCATCCGGGCAACATTCTCGCCCGCGCCGAACCGCTGGAGTTCCGGCTGCTGGACCTGGACAAAACGAGAATCCAAAACGTCGTGGCGTCCACCGAGCGGGAAGACAACCTGGCGTTTCTCGGCATCTCGCTGCCGTTGCCGTTGTCCGGCCGCGCGGCGGAGCGTCGCGTGGAACTGAGACGGCAGTTGCTCTTCGAGCGCTCGCGCCGTTGCCTGCGGCACAACCGCGAATTTGCCCCGCGGCTCTTCGGCGGCCTGAAGTGGCGCGTCCGGCTGCCGTTGCTCACGCCCCAAGCGCAGCAAGTGATGAGCGATCCTGACGAATTCCTTCGCTCGCGCTCCAGGTTGCTCAAGCGCGGCAACACCGCCACCATCGGCGTCGCAGAGGGCTTCGTCCTCAAGCGATTCAACTTCCGCAAACTGCTCAACCTGGCCAAGGATCTCTTCCGGCCGTCCCGGCCCACGCGGGCCTTTCGCAAATCGTATCACCTCGAACTGACCGGCGTGCCGACCGCGCGCGTCGTGGGCGTGGCGGAACGGCACGTGTTCGGTCTGCTCGTGCGGAGCTATCAGTTGATGGAGGAGATCCCGAACGCCGTGACGCTTCAAAAGCTGATGCGCAACGGCGGCCCGCCGACGCGCGAACAGACCCGGGCGGCGGCCCGTCTCGTAGCCCGGCTGCACGAAGAGGGATTCACTCATGGCGATTTGAACGAACGCAACCTGATGCTCGACGGCCAAGGCCGGTTGTTCCTGATCGACCTCGATGCGCTGGAGTTCCTTGGCGCGGTGCCCACGGCTCGTGCGGCACTGGACCTGGCGCGACTGGCGCGGGACATCGCAAGGCACACAGCCGTGTCGCGTGCGCAGCGGGAACTCTTTCTGCGACACTACTGCCGGGCGCGGGGCTTGAAGCATGTGCCGCGGCCGGCCCTTTGACATGAACTCGCCGGCTTGCTGGAAAACGCCCCCTGCGGATCTTCAACTCGGCGCCGGCGAAGTTCACGTCTGGCTTGGCGCGCTCGACGTGACGCCCGAGCGACTCCAGGAACTTCGCTCGGTACTGCACGCGGACGAACTGGCCCGAGCCGACCGACTTCTCCAAGGGCCCCATCGCGTTCACACCGCCGCGGCACGCGGTCAGTTGCGGATGCTCCTGGGCCGATATCTCGGAGTCGCGCCCCAGTCGGTTCAATTCCAATTCAATTCCTTCGGCAAGCCTTCGCTGGCCCGGGAGTTTGCCGCCAGCGGCCTCCGCTTCAACCTTTCTCATTCCCATGGATTGGCGTTGTTCGCCTTTGCGCGGGGACGTGAACTGGGGGTGGACATCGAAATGGTCCGACCCGATTTCGCGACAACCGAGATCGCCGGACGCTTCTTCTCCGTGGCTGAATCCGTGCGCTTGAGTTCCCTGGCGCCCGAACAGCGACCCTGCGCTTTCTTCGAATGCTGGTCGCGCAAGGAGGCCTACATCAAAGCTCGCGGCGACGGCCTCTCGCGCCGGCTCGACTCTTTCGCAGTCGCATTTGGTCCCGGCGCGGCCCCCTCCATCCTGGCCACGAACGACGACCCCGAGGCCTTCATCCGTTGGGCCGTGCACGACCTCCAGCCAGCCGACGGCTACTGCGGCGCACTGGTCGTGGAGGGGCCGGTAGCCGTGGCATGCTGGAAGCTGGAGTAAGCCCGAACCGCAGCGCGATTCAAAACTTAAGCTATTATCCATCAACGAATTAATTAGATTGGCTTGATCACCTTTGACCAGGCTTGACTGAGCCGAATGGGTTTTGGCTGGGCCCGGGCCGCCAAGGCCCGCAGATCCTCTAGAGTGATTGCCAAAAGTCATTTCCGAAATGGTGGGCGGCGCCCTGCTGGGCGCCGCGGCAAACCGGCAGGTTTGCCCCACCATTTCGGAAATGACTTTTGGCAACCACTCTAGCCGCTGTGAGTCCTGCGGCTTGGAAAGCCCCGAGGGAGCTTGACTCGGCTTGACTGAGCTTGATTGGCAGCCGTGCAATCGATTCAAGCTCAAGCAATTAGACTAGCCAAGCCTCACGCCAAGGGCGCCAAGGCTCGGGCTTCCGCCAGACCCACGATTGGAGCTATACAAGTTGCTCATGAGAGGCATGATGCACAAATCCACGGACAGGTGTTAGCGCGGAACGAGCGAAACGAGCGAAACGAGCGAAAACCTTGCCCCCGAAGACGATTTTTCTGGTTTTGGAGGCCATTTTTCCACGTTCGGCCCGGCTCGAAACATGAAAAACAGCGGTGGGGGGATCGGCGCATTCCAGGTTCGAGTAGTTCCGCGTCAACACAATACAGCATCAAGTTTTTCGCTATACTTGTTCTCTTTCGCTTTTGAATTGAAACCTCGCCTGGGCCTTGAGACACTGAGCGGTCCATTATGATTGAAGGTCAACAGTTTGATTCAACGGAACCAGATGATAACGCGGCAGACATCCTCCTGGTGGAGGATGATCCAGATGATGCGGAGTTCGTCCTGCGCGCCCTGAAGAATTGTGGCCGCGGGCTTCGGGTGGAGCACGTCAGCGATGGTGTCGAAGCGCTGGACTACATCGCTTCCGCCCGCACTTCCGCCCAACAACACACGCAGACCCTGCCCAGGCTCATCCTTCTGGATTTGAGGCTTAACCGCATGCAAGGCATGCATGTGTTGCGCGTCTTGAAGTCGGATGAACGCACCCAACGGGTGCCCATCGTCGTGCTGACGGCCTCGCGCTTAAACATCGAACTGATGGAAAGCTACAAGCTGGGCGTAAACAGCTACGTCATCAAGCCAACGGAAGCCAAGCGGTTCCAGGAAGTGGTGGTCGCTATCGCTCACTACTGGCTGACCGTCAACGAGGCGGCCCCTCCCGCAGGGTTCTGACCCTTGGGAGAAAGGGTTCTGGAAGGGCTGTAAGCCGAATTCTGTCTGCCGAGGGCGTGCAAGCACGCGCGCGGGAGAGAATCATTTGTCTGAGCAGCCAGTACCCGGGATCCGCGCCGCGGTAGCGGCGCTTGCGCGGGCCGCGCCGTAGATCCCCTATTTGGCCTTGCTCCCGATGGGGTTTTCCGTGCCCCGCCGATTGCGCAGCGGGCGGTGGGCTCTTACCCCGCCTTTTCACCCTTACCGCAGTCCGTTGCCGGAGCCGCGGCGGTCTGATTTTCTGTGGCACTGTCCGTCAGCCGCGGCTTTCACCGCGACTGCCCGCGTGTATCCTGCAACCTGGCCGGCTTGCGCCAACCGGAGCCGGTTACGCGGCATCGCGCCCTGTGGAGTTCGGACTTTCCTCCCCCGGTCCGCATGGGAACCGGGAGCGATTCTCCGCCCTTCCAGAACCGGCGCAACGATAGCAGTGCCCAAGCGGCAATTCAAGGGGCAGAACTTAAGCAAGCCGCGTCTCAGTTTCTTGCAGAGGACAGCTGGCCCATGTTCTCACCCCTCACCCCTTCCGTCTCCCCGTTGAGGGGAGGGGAGTCGCGATGCACCCACAAGCAGGATGCGCCCGGCGCGCGGAAGCCCAATTGGCTTCACGGCGCGCTGCGCGATGGGAGCAGGCCCAGGCGGGTGAGCTTCCCGCGCATCGTGGTGCGCGCCACGCCCAGCCACTGGGCCGCCTTGGTTTGATCGTTCATGGCACGCCGGTAAGCCTGCCCGTACAATTCCCGGTCGACTTCTTCGGTGATGATGGCTTCGGCGTTTTCGCATTCGCCGTTCCGGGCGCTGGCGAGGACCTGGGCCATACGGGCGGCGAATGTCTGCCCCTCACTGATGGCGGGCGGGGTCATCTGTTCGATTGCCGCGCGGACCGTTGCGAGGGTCAGGGGGTAGCCGTGCGAGAGCAACAACGCCTTGCGGATGGCACTGCGCAACTCGCGAATATTCCCAGGCCAGTGTTGCTGGCGAAGGTAATCCATGATGGCCGTGCGCTCGGCATCGGGAATGGTGGATTGGTCCGACCCCAGTTCGCTGCCGTAGCGTTGGATGAAGTAATCCACCAAATCGGGAATATCTTCCGTCCGATCCCGCAACGCGGGCAACTGAATCGTGGCCACGTTCAGACGGTAATACAGGTCCTCGCGGAATTCGTTGGCCTGAATGGCGGCCTCGAGATCCCGGTGTGTCGCCGCGATAACGCGCACGTCGATGGGAATGGTGACGTTGCCGCCCACCCGTTCGATGGTTCTTTCCTGAAGCACTCGAAGCAACTTGCGTTGCAAGCTGGAATTCATGTCGCCGATCTCATCCAGGAAGATGGTCCCACCGTCGGCTTGCTCGAAGCGGCCGATGCGCCGGCCGATCGCTCCGGTGAACGAACCGGCCTCGTGCCCAAACAGTTCGCTCTCCAGCAGGTTCTCGGGAATGGCAGCGCAGTTGACGACGATGAACGATGTGGGCGTCGGGCGGTTGCTGTGCGAAAAAATGGCCCGAGCGACCAGTTCCTTGCCGGTGCCGGTTTCGCCCCGGATGAGCACCGTGACCGAACTGGCCGCGACTCTCCCGATCTCCTTGTAGACATCCTGCATCGCCTCGCTGCGTCCGATGAGCCGGTCGGTTTTGCTCGAGAAGAAGGTGGTTTCGCCCGGGAGGCTGACTTCCTGCATGAGCCTCTTGCAGTTGGCGGCCTTCTCCACCAATACCGCCAGCCGCGTCAGCCACGACCATCGGCCCGTGGCGGGGTCGAGCCCATATTCGCCCTCCTCGGGCTTGGAAAAGTAATCCAGGGCGCCGAGACGGGCGGATTTGATGACCGTGTCCGTGTCGTGGAGACCGGTCATGAGAATCATCGGCAAGCGTGGATGAGTGGCGTGCACCTGGCTGATCAAGTCCAGCCCGCTGGGGCCGGGCAGCTTGTTATCCGTCAGCACGACATCGAAGCGGCCGGTTTGGGCAAGGGGCAGCGCGGCGGTGGCCGTAGGCGCCACTTCGACCGCAAAGCCGTCGGCCACCAAGCCGTTCTGTAGCTGTTCGGCGAAGATGGGGTCATCCTCGACGACAAGGACCTTCGTAGTCATGCGGAAGCAGGTGCAGGTTCTGGCGAGCGGGACTTGGCGGGGAGGAGGCGGTACCGGGTAAGTTTTTCGCGCATCGTGGGCCGGGAGACGCCGAGCAGAGCGGCGGCTTTTGTCTGATCCCCGTCGGACAAGCGCAGGGCCTGACTGTACATCTCGCGCTCGACCGCCTCGACCACGATGGACTGGACGTTCTCTGTTTCGCCTCGTTCCGCTTTGTCCAGCAGCTCCGAAATGAAGGCTGCCAACGGGCGGTCTGGAAAAGACTGCGCGCGCGTGAACATCGCCGTGTCCATTGTGCCCGAGCGGCTGATCTGCTCGCGGGCCCTTTGCACCAATTCCCGGGTAATGGTGAAGCCGCGCGCCAGCAACAGCGCTTTGTGGATGACGTTCTTCAACTCGCGGACATTGCCAGGCCAGGAGTACTGCTGGAACGCCTTGATCGCATCCTCGGTGATGGTCGGCTTGCTGACTCCCACTTCCGACCGGAACTGTTGCAGGAAATGCCGCGCCAGGTCCGGAATATCACCCAGCCGCTCGCGCAATGGAGGCAGGCGAATGACCGCGTCATTCAGCCGGTAATAGAGATCCTGGCGAAATCGTTTCTCTTGAATCGCCGCATCCAGATCGCGATGCGTCGCCGCGACGACGCGCACGTCGATGGAGAGAGTCTCCTGGCCGCCGATGCGCTGGATGGTTCGCTCCTGCAACACGCGCAACAGCTTCTGTTGGAGGTTCACGTCCATGTCCCCTATCTCGTCCAGGAAAATCGTGCCGCCGTTGGCCTGCTCGAAACGGCCGATGCGACGGGTCTTGGCGTCGGTGAAGGCGCCGGCCTCGTGTCCAAACAACTCAGTCTCCAGCAGGCTGGCCGGGATGGCCGGGCAATTGACGATGATGAATTTCTCTTTGCTACGGCCGCTGTAGTCGTGGAGCGCGCGGGCGACGAGTTCCTTGCCAGTGCCCGTCTCCCCGCGGATCAGGACGGTCACCGGCTTGGCAGCCACGCGGCCGATTTCCTTGTAAACGGTCTGCATGGCCCTGCACTTTCCGACCAGGGCCACCGGGCTCGGGGCACTGGTGGCCATGGACAAGGATTTGGATTCCCGGCGCACAGAGCCGGCGGCTTTGTGGATGGCCTTGACGAGTTTGTCCATCTCTTCGTCGGTGCCTGGCTTGGTGAGGTAGTCCATGGCGCCGAATTTGGTCGCGTCGATGATCGTCTCGGTGTCCGGAAAGGCCGTCATGAGGATGATCGGGAGCCGGGGCTTGGCGCGATGCAACTGCTCGATGAGGCCAAGGCCCTTTTCCTCGCGGCGCTTGGTGCCTGGGATGTCCCAATGGAGATCGGTGATGACCACTTCAAACTCTCCCCGTGCGGCGCGAGCCAGCCCTTCGTCGGCGTTGGTGGCGATTTCGACATCGTGACCTTCGCTCTGCAGGGCGATTTGCAGGGCAACCGGCACGACTTCGTCGTCATCGATGATCAGGATCTTCGTCATACTCTCAGCCTTGCTTCCCGGGCCAGCGGCAGGACGATGCGAAACGTGGTTCCTTCGTCGAGGGCGGTCTTGAACTCCAGCGTGCCGCCGTGCGCATCGATAATCTTGCGCGCAATCGGCAGCCCGAGTCCCGTCCCCTCTTCCTTGGTGCTGAAGAACGGATCGAAAAGGCGCTCCTGCACTTCCGGCGCAATGCCCGAGCCTGTGTCCTCCACTTCGATCAGAATGGCGTCCGCGGAGCGGCCATTCAACGCGGCGCTGTCCCGCCGCGTCCGCACGGTGATCGTGCCTTCGTCCTCGATGCTTTCCGCAGCGTTGGTGATCAGGTTGATCAGCACCTGCTTGAGTTGCTGCGGGTCGGCGCAAAAGCTCGCATCGACACGAGATTCCAGAACCAGGCGGATGCCCCGGCGTTCCAACTGAGGCCCCACCAGTTCCAGCACCTCCCGCAGAACCGGTTCGGCTTTCAAGGGAACCAGTTTGGGCGCCGCCGGCTGCGTGAACCTGAGAAAATCCTTCACGATTTGGTCCAGGCGATTGATCTCCTTGCGAATCGCGTCCGTCCCCATATGTTCGGGCATCTCCTTCTTGACCCGTTTTTGCAAGGTCCACAGCCAGGCGTTAATGGCCGTAAGCGGCTGCTTGATTTCATGGGCGAGCCACGCGGAGAGGTGGCCCAGGTGAGCCAGTTTGTTTTCCGTGTTGCTCTCGTAGAGTCTGAAGTTCAGTCGCTCGAGCACGCGCCGGTAGACGGCTGAGATCAGAAACAGGGACAACGCAAATGCCGCGGCCAATAGAACGTAGAAGACAGGCTGAAGCCGCCCCAGAAAACCGGTCAGTTCCGAGGCCAAGGCGGCGCGCTCGGACAGGTAAGCCACTTTGAGCGCGTCATTCCCTGCTAGAGCAAACTCACGCTCCACCTTCTCGAGCGGTTCGGGAAGAATCATGGGATGCGAGTCCACGATGGAAGCCGCGATGCGCGCCTGTCCGGCCAGTTCGAACAGGCCCTGCAATTGGCCTTGGGCTTCCACCTGCGCGTCGCGAAGGATCGCGCTGTCGGCGGGCGTGCTCGGGGCGGGCGGACGCGCCGCCGAATTGGAGTTGCCGGCGGGAGCGTTCGTTCTGAAAAACCGAGCCAAGGTGCAGACGTATTTTCCCTTCTCCACGTAGTTTGTCAGCCGGCGCTCGGCTTCCCGGTACAACTCTCCCAAATCCATGCTCAGCGTGTTGGTGCCTTTGGCAGCCAACTCCTGGCTCTGAGCGACCAGGCGATCCTGTTCGAACTGTAATTGCTGCGTCCAAATCCAATCTCTCATCTCCTGACACTTTTTCTCCCATTGCACCTGGTTATTCCAGTTGGTCTGTTTGGCATAGCTCTCCAGGTACTTGTGAACTTTCGGCAGTTCGGTCTGCAAACGATCAGCTACCAAGCGGTAGGCCCCCGGCAACTTGTGAGGGTCCTTCGCATCCCGCAGGGTCTGCACCGCATTGGAGTTGCTCAGGACGTATCGTTCCCAGGCCTGCCTGAAGTCCCTTCCCAGCTTGTCCTGAAGCGATGCGGCCACGGCTTCGCGCTTCAGTTCATCGCCGTTCTGGGACAGGCCCTGGCCCACGGAGAGCCGGTTCAATTCCCATGCCGCCCAGCCAATCGTGACCACGATGAGCAGGGTCGAAAGTTCGAACCAGGGCACGCGCCCGATGAATCGGAGGTTCATGACCGGTGGTTTCAGTGCATTAAGACTCACGAACGATCCTCGTTCGTAACGACGGGGTTTGCAATGCCTGGTTGGATTTCCTGCCAGGCGCGCTGAGCCAGAGTGTGAACCGCGAGCGTGAAGGCCACGCGTGCGGTTGGCTCGCGTCGTCGTTCCGGCGGAAAGAGTTGGGCAAGGTCATCCATGACTTGCGACTCTAAACAATAGCGATATGGCAACCCTGGAATTTTGTTCCCAGAGTTGGTACCCAACACGGCTCAGTAAGCACCGACCCGAGCACTATGCTGCGCGTGCAGCAAAGCTGAGCACCCCGGCCACTTACGAGGGAGCCGGGCGGCCCGAACCATACTGTTGGCGATGGACGCAGTGGAAGCCGCAAGTTCACAGAACTCTTGGAACCCCCCGAAGCAGCAGCGCACTAACCCAGGCCGCGTAGATTTGCGGCAAGCCACTGTGCACAATGCGAAATGGTTTCGGAGCCGCGGAGGTTCCGAGCACCAATCAGTTCTTCGGGTTCGTCGAACGATACGAGGGCGCCCCAACAAATCAAGCGTAGATCCGCCTACGGGTGCCCTTCTTTGTGACAATCAACGCGCGCAAACGCCTCAAAAATAAATCCTCCGTTTCGCGCTTATTTCTGCAACTTGAAGCAGAGCAATTGGAGTTCAAGTCCTTACACGGGCAGGACGCGTGGCCACCCTGGCGACGTAAGGCCGCCGAAGTTGCGCGCGTTGTTCAGAACAAGTCTGCGCTTAAGCAGCGCTTCGATTCGGGAGGATGGGCAACACAATCTGTTTGGGTGCTCGCGGTGCAACGGGTCGGCACTCCCCGGCGGCATCGACCACGCGACGCATCCGCTCGAACCACCATTGCGCCTGGGCGGCGCGGCGCTGCCGCCTGGCGCGGCGCCAGGCAACGGGCGTGAGAGAAAGACGGATCTGGAGTTGTTGAGCGTTCATGACGTTCAATTTTTCTCCAGCTTGCACGGCAGGGTGGGACATTCGCGGTCCAACTTAAAAATTGAATGCGCCTGGAGGGCGCCCGCTTTACCTTGTCGCCAGGCCTTTCAACGACGACCTGAAATGAAAACACTCAACTCGATTCAACTCGTTCTTGCGCTCACGGTCAGCACGGCCGCGGCGCAGACTGTGAACTTCGACGCCGCGAAAATTGGCGAACCGCCGCCAAACTGGGAGGGCACAAAGACAGGCAAAGGCGAACCGAAGTGGACTGTGGTCCCCGATGCTACAGCGCCTTCGAAACCGAACGCCCTCAAGCAAAGCGGCGAAGCGGATTACCCCGTCGCCTTCAAGAACGATGCGTCGTTCAAGGACGGGTTCGTGGAAGTGAAGTTCAAGCCCGTCAGCGGCAGAGAAGACCAGGCGGGCGGCGTGGTCTGGCGCGTGAAGGACGCGAATAATTACTACATCGCGAGGGCGAACGCGCTGGAGGACAACGTTCGCATTTACTTTTTTGCCAACGGCAAGCGGACGCAATTCAACGGGGTCAACGCGAAGGTTGCCTCCGGCCAATGGCACACCCTGCGTGTCGAGTTCAGTGGGACCCGGTTCAAGGTCTTCTTCGACGGAAAACATCTCTTCGACGCAGAGGACGCCACGTTGCGGGATGCCGGCAAAGTGGGCGTGTGGACGAAGGCGGACAGCGTCACGCTGTTCGATGACTTCAGCTGCGGACCCAAGTGAGGAAGTGCGTGCCGAGGGCGGTCCCAATGGAAAATGCGCCAGTCACCAAAGGTTTGGACCGCCCACACGCACAAGCCAAACCGCGCAACGACGAAAACGCTCTCACCACCCTGGATCCGGCCGCACGGTAGCCTTCAATCCCTTCGGGCCAACAACGTAAATCGGGCTTTCTCCCAGCGGCACAGGCAAGTGGCTTGTTCGCACTTTTTCGTAGGGGACGAACCGTTTCGTTCCGTAGACATCATAGCACGTCAACCCCTTCTCGGTGTTGCGAACGCGGACGTAGGCGAAGGGCTTCGGACTCCATAACGCCATCGTTTCTTGATCGCTTCCTTCGGCGGCGAAGATAACGGCGTAGACATCGGGTCCGAAGGAATCGTTGCGCACCCATTTCTTGCCTTCGAGCATGCGCGTCATGAAGCTATAGGCGTGGTAAGCGTACTTCGGCGCCAGGTCAGCGCGGGCCAGGCCAACCATCTCGGCGGCGTCGAACTGCTGCTGACCGCCATCCTTCAGCGTCCACCAGAAAACCTTCTCGATCTTGCCCGAAGCAATGGCCAGAAGGTGAAAGCGCACCGTCAAATCCGCGGAGCGAAGTTCCGACACGCCGTAAGGATGGATATGCGTGTTGAAACACATTTCCGTCACCCAAAGTGGCTTCGGCTTGCCGAATTTGCCGAGTGTTTTGAGCAACTCGTCCGTTTGGTCGAGAAAGCTTTGGTGCACCATCGGGAAGTCGGGGGTGAGTTCCGGGTGAAACCGTTTCACGTACTGGTCGAGCACCCACCAATCGAATTTGTCTTCCGGCGCATTCGGATTTCGATAGGGATGGAAGCAGGCGATGTCGAAGCAATCGTAGGGCACCAACTGCAACACCTTCTCCGTCCAGAGGGCATCGCAAAAGGCCATGTTCAAGCCGAGCACGCGGGCCTTGGGATGGGTCTCGTGAATCGCCTTGCCCGAGGCCGCGAGCAACCGCGCGTATTCCTCCGGTTTGCCGCCCAGGTAGCCCAGGTTCGGTTCGTTCCAAATCTGCCAGTCATCTACTTTGCCGGCGTAACGTTTCACCGCGGCACGGGCGAAGGCGCAATAAGCGTCGACGCCTTCCGCGGTGCGCATGTCGTAGAAGGAGGGGTTATACGTCAGGTTGCCGAAAATCAGCAGCCCATGCCGATGGCAATTCTCGACCAGTTGATCGTACGGCTCCCAATCGAAGCTCCCCTTGGTCTTCTCGATGCGGCGCCAGTTGAAGTCCTGCCGGCCCCATTTGATGCCGGCCTGCTGCATGGCCCGCAGCCGCGCGTCGAGGTCGGCGGTGCCCGGATGGAAGGCGGTGTTGATGCCAAACGGCGAATCCGGCCGCAGCGCATCGGCAAAGAGCGGCGCGGGCAGCGTGACGTGAAACGTGTTCTGTGCGGTGGATTCAGCGGCGCCGGACGCCTCGAGCCCCAGCAACAGCAGAGGCGCCAGCGGGAGGAAGGTCCATTTCATGGCGGGAATGACCTTGGCTTTGTGGATTTGTTTCCGGGTTCGGCGGGAGGAGAGTGAAAGCCAATCTGTCGCTACGGCGGCTCGGACAGGCGGTGGCGGCGGATTGAGAATCTCCTCGAGCCTACTCCACTTCATGCACGTCGCCGAGCACGCCGCGCGGGATGCAGACGACCAGCACTTTGAGATTGCCCCAGGCCCGGTGCTTGACGCCGCGCGGGACGTACACGGTCACGTCCTTCTGCAACTCGACTTCCTCGTCGCCCACGCGCATGCGTCCCGTGCCATCGAGCACGTAGTAAATCTCGTCGGTCCGTTGGTGGTAGTGAAGCTTGGCATCGGTGATTTCGAGGTGATGCACTTCGGCCGCAGCGCCGTCTTTCTCCTCGATGAGCGGGCGGATCTGGCCGCAAGTTTCGGCCCAGGGTTGGATTTCCAGGACGCTGCGCCGCAGGACAGAGGTGGGTGGATTCATGCGTGGGAGCGTAGGACCGGCGAGTGCCCCCGTCGAGCAGGTTTGGATGGATGGATCGTCTAAGTATTGCCGGCCTGACTTGCGGCTGCCTGGCACAGAGTCGCGCAAGTGAATTCAGGTCCAGGGCCGCCCGTCGAATTTCGCCGTGAGCACTCGGTTTCGCATTATTCGGTCACGCAAGCCGCAGGATGGAGCAACTCGCGGTTTCACTCTGATTGAACTGCTCGTGGTCATTGCCATTATTGCTGTTCTTGCCGCGATGCTGTTGCCGGCGCTGGCTCGTTCGAAACTGGCCGCCCGGCGCATCGTGTGCGCCAATCATCTCAAACAACTGAACCTGGCCGCCGAGATGTACGTGGGCGACTCCGAGGGCTACTATCCCAGCAGCAACAATCCGAACCTGCGATGGCCGCAAGCACTCCGGGCCAATTACGAGAATTTGAACCTCCTGGTTTGCCCGGATGACACTTCGATTTCCCCTTCGGCCAGCGACACAAACGCCGATGTCGCCCCCCGCAGTTTTTTGATCAACGGCTGGAACGATTATTTTGACGCGCTGCCGCAGCCGGTCGCCGCCGAGATCATGCCCGAGACGGTTGTGTTTCACCCCAGCGAAACGATTGTGTTTGGAGAAAAGGAGGAAGGCGAAGGGGACTATCTCATGGACATTCGCAACCCGACGAACCTCGACGTCGTGCTCGACCAGAGCCGGCATGGCGGCCGGGGCAGAGCCAGCGGAGCCAATTACGCCTTCGCCGATGGCAGCGCGAGGTTCTTGAAGTTTGGACAGTGCCTCGGCCCGGTGAATCTGTGGGCGGTCACCGAGACGGGCCGCGCAGGCCCATAGGCACTTCAGCGTGCCATACTTTGGAGGCGGCTTCGCGCGCGCGCTTTCGCCGTATCCATTCAGTTCAAACCACGAATAGACACAGCGCGACGCAGCCGCAACCGGAACGGAGCGCGGCTTGGTGAACCGCAGATGAACGCAAATGAACGCAGATATGACCAATGCTCAGGGAGCACGTCAGGTCGGCGTTCTTCTGTCCCTAGAACCAGCAATAGCAGAAGAGCCATGAACTACGAGGTCAACATGAGCATCTGCGATTATCCGCGTTCATCTGCGGTTGTATGAGCTGTCTGCTCGACCCACCTCCATCAGCGCCTGAAGATTTGCTCAGATGAACAAACCCCTCGCCCTTGAACGATGAAGCGGCATGCGAATGCCGCGCTCCGGATCCGCATTGCCTTCGCTGCACGGCTTGCGGTAGCGTTCGGGAAGACCGGGCGATTAGCGCAGTGGTAGCGCAGCTCCTTTACACGGAGTAGGTCGGAGGTTCGAATCCTTCATCGCCCACCAGTAGTAAGGCTTCTTGACGAGAAAGAAAGCAAACTACAGTCGAGCCATGATACCCAATCGTGTATCAGTCTTGAGGCTGACTTAAGCGTTGGGCGACTGCGCGCATGGACAAATTCGCCATCATCGTGTTCGCGGTTCTGGAGGTCGTGGCCTTGATTGTGATCGCGCGGCTATGGCTTCAGCGGCGTCATCGCATCATTCCTCGGATATTGTGGTCTATTGCTTTGCTCGTACCGCTGCTCGGCCTGTTAATGTATTGCTTTCTTACGGGCGTCGAGCCGGAGAAGAATCCAGACCGCATGGATTCTCAGGCGGACAGGGATGCTATTTCCGGAGGTGGATTGCTTCGTTGATGAAGATCCTGGCAGCCACGCCCTGGACATGAGCCAAACAACGAATGGCTTTGAATTCAACTGTCAGTAAAAGTGTCAGTAAATCTGTTAAACCTGTTAAGGCCTGTTAAGCCCTGTTAAACCAATTTCGCCTTGAAGAAGCCCCATAAACCCCACGAAGTAGTACGAAATCCTTCATCGCCCCCCGACTCGCTAACCTTATGAAGAAGCTCCTCACTCGAGTGATGGTTGCCGCGTGCGTGGCCATCCTCGCGGCGTTGTTCGTTGCGCCGGCCCATGGCCAGGCCGAGAAAATCAAACAGAAAGCCAAGGATCTAAAGAAAGACGTCGAAGGCGGAAAGCAGGCGACGAACAAACCGCCGCAGGCGCCAAAGCCCCCGCCGGCACCGCAGAAACCCCCGCCGGCGCCGCAGAAGAAGAATCAGTAATCAGTAGAGATGATTGGATTAAGAGGGGACATTTTCGCGGCCGACGCTGGGAAATGGACTAGCATCACTTCCCGATGCTCGCATCGGGCGGCGCGCTCGTGCCCCAAACGGGATAACTGACTACTGAACTGAATACTACTCTCCAGGTCGCCGCATGAAGCACGGACTGTTCGCTGCGCTCGTGGCCGCTGCGATGTCGCTGTCGGAGCCGCTCATCGCGCAGGACTGGCCGCAGTTTCTTGGGCCAAACCGCAACGGCTCGACCAGTGTCACCAACCTCGCCGCGCAATGGCCCAAGGACGGCCCGCCCGTGGTGTGGCAACGCAAGGTCGGGCAGGGCTTCGCCGGACCGGTTGTGAGCGGGGGCAGGCTGATTCTCATCCACCGGACCGGGGACAAGGAAATCGTCGAATGCGTGGACGCAAAATCAGGGAGCGAGCTGTGGAAGGGGGATTACCCGACGAGTTACGTGGACCAAATGGGACACGAGCCCGGCCCACGCGCGACACCCGCCATTTCGGACGGTCGCGCTTACACGTTCGGAGCCGAGGGCATGATGGCCTGCTGGTCGCTTGCGGACGGGAAGAAACTCTGGAGTGTCGCCACGAAAAGTGAATTCGGCGCGCGGCTGGGCTTTTTCGGCCTGGCCTGCTCGCCGCTCGTCGAGGGCAACGCGGTGATTGTCAATGTCGGCGGACGCAACGGCGCGGGCATTGTCGCGTTCGACAAGGCGACCGGTAAAGTGGTTTGGAAAACGTCGACCGACGAAGCGAGCTATGCTTCGCCTGTCACCGCGACGATTGGAGGAAAGCGAGTCACATTTGTCCTGACCCGCGAGGCCTTGGAATGTGTTAGCCCGGAGGGCAAATCCATCTTCCGATATCCATGGCGGCCGGCCATGCACGCGTCGGTCAGTGGAGCGACGCCACTGCTCATCGGGGACCAGATCTTCCTTTCCGCGTGTTATGACAAGGGAGCGACACTGCTTCGGTTCAAGGAGGCCGGCCCCCAGGAGATTTGGAGCAGCGAGGAGGCGCTTTCGAGCCACTACGCCACCGCGGTCCATCGCGACGGATTCCTATACGGATTCGACGGCCGCGCGGACCCAGGATTCGAGCCAGGGCCGAGCTTGCGCTGTGTCGAGCTGGCGACGGGCAAAGTACGCTGGAGTGAATCCGGCTTGAAGCCCGGCACAGTGACGCTGGCGGGAGACGAGTTGCTCGTGTTAACCGGGCAGGGCGAGTTGCTGAAGGCGGCGGCGACCCCGAATGGCTTCAAGCCCTCCGCGCGAGCACAAATTCTCGGCCTGGAAGTGCGGGCGCACCCTGCCCTGTCCGACGGGATGTTTTACGCGCGAAGCAAGGACAAGCTTGTGTGCGTGGATTTGCGGAGCAAGCAGTGAGCGTGTTGCGTGTTGCGTAAAGAATCGGCAAAGCGTGACGGTGAATACTTGACGCAATACGCAACACGCAATACGCAACAACGCGCTAGAGTGATTGCCAAAAGTCATTTCCGAAATGGTGGGGCAAACCTGCCGGTTTGCCGCGGCGCCCAGCAGGGCGCCGCCCACCATTTCGGAAATGACTTTTGGCAATCACTCTAACCTTCACGTCACATGCCATCCGATTCCGTGTCCCCATCGCCGGTCGCCCCTGCCCTTTCTCCGCGCCTCATGTCGCTCGATGCCCTGCGCGGGTTCGACATGTTCTGGATCATGGGCGGGGACGCGCTGGCCGCCACGCTCCACAAGGTCGGGAAGGATCGCGTCACCGAAGGCATCGCCACGCAGCTCGAGCACGTCGAGTGGGCAGGGTTTCATTTCTACGACCTGATTTTTCCGTTGTTCGTGTTCATCGTCGGCGTGTCGTTGGTCTTCTCGCTCCGGCGGACGATTGAGCGCGAAGGCCGCGCGGCGGCGCTCAAACGGGTATTCTGGAGAACGCTCCTGCTGTTCGTGGTCGGACTATTTTACTCCGGCGGGTTTGCAAGTCGCTGGCCGGACATTCGGTTGCTCGGCGTGCTGAACCGCATCGCGCTCTGCTATGGGTTTACGGGGCTGATTTTCTGTTGCATGGGCTGGCGCGGGATGGCTGTCCTCTGCGTGGAACTGCTCGCCGGTTACTGGGCGCTAATGACGTTTGTGCCGTTCCCCGACTTGCGCCCGGTGAACGCCGCGGGTGAACTGTTGAGTCCCTCGATGAACATCACCAACGCGGCGAGCACCGCGGAGTTGAACTGGGCCACGACCAACCGCGTGCGCGGGGTCTTCGAGCCCGGCCTCAACCTGGCCCACTACGTCGACCAGCGCCTGTTGCCCGGCAAGAAATGGGACAAGACATGGGACCCCGAGGGGCTGCTCAGCACACTGCCGGCAATTGCGACCTGTCTGCTCGGCGTATTCGCGGGATTGTGGCTGCAAGGCCAGTCGGCAAGCGATGGGCGCCAGGCGGCCTGGCTGCTGGGGATTGGCGCGCTCGCGCTCGGAGCAGGCTTCGCGTGGGGAATCCAGTTTCCCATCGTGAAGAAGATCTGGACCTCGTCGTTCGTGCTGGTGGCCGGTGGATTCAGCGCAATGCTGCTGGGGGTGTTTCACTGGGTGGTCGAGGTCCGCCAATGGCGCGGTTGGTGTCAGCCCTTTGTTTGGTACGGGATGAATCCCATCACGGTCTACCTGGCGGACAACATCATCGGCTTTCGCAAGGTCGCCTCGCGGCTTCTGGGCGGAGACGTGCAAGCATGGCTGAACGGGCACGTCGCGACGGGTTGCGGCGACTTGCTGCTGGCCTTGGGCGAGATTGGCGTCGGGCTTTGCCTGGTCTGGTGGCTGTATCGGAAGAAGATTTTTCTGAGACTTTAGACCGGCCCTCAGCCAAAGCTGGAGCGAGGGAACACCACGCAAGGTCGCGGCTCGCGAGGACGCTCGCCCCACCGAGCTATTGCGGACCCAGCGAACCATCTGTTTGATCAGGTCCTATCCGATCAGGGCCTGGCCTTCTCCATTCTTGCTCGTTGGGCCTTAACGTGTATGCTGTCTGGATTCAGCTGTTCTCTATGAAACATTTGTGTGCCCTTTTTGTGACTTTTTGCGCCCTGGCCCTGGGACTTCAGGGTGTCTCCGCCGCAATCGTCATCAACGAGATCCATTACGACCCCGACGTGAAGACCGAGCCTGGGGAGTTCATCGAACTCCACAACGCCGGCACCATCGCGGTGAATCTCGCGGGCTGGACCCTCTCTGATGGCGGCAACCTGAATTTCGCTTTCCCGTCGACGAACGTGGCTCCCGGGGGCTTCGTCGTGGTCGCGCAAAGCCCGGCCTTTCTTCAGACCAAATTCGGTGTCGTTGGCGTCATTGGTCCTCTGCGAGCCGATGGCACCACATCGCTCTCCAAATACGGCGAGAAGCTCACCCTGCGCACCTTCGCCGGCCAGGTGGAGGACGTGGTGGAATTCAAGCTCGGCTTCCCATGGCCGACCGTTGGCGACGCGAACGTGCCGGGACAAGGCAATTCCATCGAGTTGATCAACCCTTCGCTCGACAACGATCTGGGCGGCAGTTGGCGCGCCTCGGGCGGCGGCAGCGGCGCGCCGCCTCAGACAACGACCCTCTTGCCGGCGTTATCCACGTGGAAATACCTCAAGGGGACGAATGCGCCCTCTTCACCGGTCACAGCGTGGCGTCAGCCGGGCTTCGACGATGCAGCGTGGTCGAACGGCGCGTTGCCGATTGGTTACGGCGAGGCGTTCATCAGCACGCCGCTGGCCGACATGAACGGCTTCTACACGTCCGTCTTCCTGCGCAAACAATTCACGGTCACGGACCCGGCGCAATATACGCGCCTCGTTCTGGAGGCGCAGTATGACGACGGGTTCAAATGCTGGATTAACGGCGTGCTCGTCGTGGACGGCAACGCCAACATGCCCGCAGGCGAAGTGGCCTACAACGGGACGGCCATTGTAGCGATTGAGAATCTCAGCTTCGTCACCTTCAACCTCAGCCCGAGCCCGGCCAGCCTGCTGGTCAATGGCGTGAACACCATCGCCGTTCAGGGGCACAATTCGTCGCTGACCAACAGCAGCGACTTTTTCTTCGATGCGCGGCTGCTCGGGCAGGTCGGCGGCTCCAGTGGACCTGGCCCGTCGCCGGGGCGCGTGAACACGGTCTTCGCCACGAACGCCCCGCCGCAGATTCGCCAGGTGGAACACACACCGGAACAACCGACCGGCGGCCAGCCGGTGCTCATCACGGCGAAGGTCACCGACCCGGATGGCGTCAGTTCGGTTGAGCTGCAATATCAAATCGTCTCACCCGGCAACTACATCGAGTTGACCAGTCCCGCCTACACCAATCTCGCCAACTGGATTTCCCTGCCGATGAATGACTCCGGCACGGCGGGAGACGCGGTGGCGGGAGACGATGTGTTCACCGGGCAGATTCCCGCGTCGGTGCAGGTCCATCGCCGGCTGATCCGTTACCGTATCACGGTGACGGATGCCGGCGGCCGTTCGGTACGGGTCCCCTATGCGGACGACCCGCAGCCGAACTTCGCCTACTTCGTCTTCAACGGCGCGCCTGCCTGGACGGGCGTGGTCCAACCCGGCGCGGCGGGGTCCAACGGCCTCCCCCGGACCATCTCCAGCAGCGAAATGGGGCGCTTGCCGGTGATACATCTGATCGGCCTGAGCAACTCCCTCGCGACCGCGACGTGGTACAGCCGCTACGGTGGCGACGCCTACCAGTGGCTGGGCACGCTGGTGTACGACGGCAAGGTGCTCGATCACATCCATTATCGCGCTCGCGGGGGCGTCTGGCGTTATTCCATGGTGAAGAACATGTGGAAGTTCGACCTCAACCGCGGGCACGACATCGAGGTGCGCGACAACTGGGGCCACAAGTACAAAACGCCGTGGACCAAGCTCAATCTCGGCGCCAGCATCCAGCAGCGCGATTTCTGGCATCGAGGCGAACAGGGCATGTTCGAGGCGGTCGGTTTTCGCATGTTTCAACTGGCGGGCGTGGCCGCGCCAAACAGCACGTTTGCCAGCTTGCGTGTGATCGACGACGCGTTGGAGCAGGATCCGGCCACGCAATACGAGGGCGATTTCTGGGGCGTGTACCTGATGATCGAGCAGGAGAACGGGCGTTTTCTGGAGGAGCACGATTTGCCCGACTCGAACCTTTACAAGATGGAGAGCGGCACCGGCGAGTTGAACAACCTCGGACCCAACGGGCCCACGGACAAATCCGACCTCAACTACATCCTCAGCAATTACACCGGCAAGCAGGAGTCCTGGTGGCGCACGAACTGGAACCTGCCGAAATATTACAGCTACCAAGCCGTCGCGCAGGCCATCCACCACTACGACATCTGCTACGACAAGAATTTCTTCTACTACTATCACCCCACGGATCGCCTTTGGGAAATCTGCTCGTGGGACCTCGACTTGACGTGGGCCAACAACATGTACGACTCCGGTTGCGGCGGGAAGGACCGCGTTTACCAGCGCCTGATCGACGAGGTCTCGCCTGCGAAACCCAACATCCGCATCGAGTGGAACAACCGCGTGCGCGAGTATCGCGATTTGTTCTGGAACTCCGACCAGGCCTTCAAGCTCATCGACGAATACGCCGCCTTGCTCCGAGGCCCGCTGACCAATTCCAACATCCTCGAGGCCGACCGCATGATGTGGGACTACAACCCCAAGATGAACAGCGGCACCTACACGCCCAATCTCAGCAAGGCCATGCAGGGCGAGTATTACCAATTCTCCCAGGAGGCCGGCACCAACGTGGCGCTTAAAGGCGGCTTCCACGCCACGGTCCAGATCATGAAGAACTACGTGGGCATTCGCGGAAGCTTCCTCGACGGCATTCACAACGACAACCTCAAGCCGGGCATGCCTTCCATCGCTTACACCGGGCCGGCCGGCTACCCGCTCAATCGGCTGAGCTTCCGTTCCTCGGCTTACACTGGGCCCAACCTGTTTGCCTCGATGCGCTGGCGAATCGGCGAAGTCACCGACACCAACAGCCCCAGTTACCACGCCGACGAGCCGCAGAAATACGAAATCGAAACGGTCTGGGACAGCGGCGCCATTTCCAATTTCAACGCGGACATCACCGTGCCGGCGAATTTTTTGCGCGTCGGCAGCCGTTACCGGGCGCGCGTGCAGTTCGCGGACGCGACGGGGCGCACGGGCCACTGGTCGGCGCCGCACGAATTCACCTGTGGCGAACCGGGAGACATTGCCAATTTGCTGGCGTATCTGCGCATCACCGAAGTCATGTTCCACCCGCCGCCGGGCGGCTTCGAGTACGTCGAACTGCACAACATCAGCCCGACGGTCACGCTCGACCTCTCTGGCGTGAAGTTCACCCAGGGCATCGATTTCGTCTGCCTCCAAGGCACAACGCTTCCTCCGCTAGCTTACCTGCTGGTCGTCGGCACGCCGGACTTCGCGGCATTCCGGACATTTTACGGGCTCGACGGAAGCGTGCCCATCGTCGGCCCGTTTGACGGTGGGCTTGCCAACGGCGGGGAGCAACTCACGTTGCGCACCGCCGCGGGTGGCTCGGACATCGTCGAATTCAATTTCAGCGATGGCCGTGGCTGGCCTCCGCAGACCGACGGCGCGGGCCATTCGCTCGTCTTGCTCGATTCCGCGCTTGTCGCGCAAGGCGGCGGCGCGGGCGAATATGCCGGTAATTGGCGGCCCAGCGGGTATCTGCACGGCTCGCCAGGCCAGGCGGAGACGGCCGTGCCGCCCAGCGTGGTGTTGAACGAGGTGTTTTCCTCCCCCGACTTTGCGGACTGGATCGAACTCTACAACCCAACCGACAACCCCATCACGCTGGGGCCGGGCTGGTACCTGAGCAATGAGGGAGACTCCTACGCCAAACTGCAGAAATGGCAGATCCCGCCGAGCACGACCCTTCCCGCGCACGGCTTCGTGAGTTTCGATGCAGCGAGCGACTTTAACAATCCGCCGACCATTGGATTTGTTCTCGACGTGACGGGAGACAAAGTCTTCCTCTCCCGTTTGGCGGGAACCGCCGAAGACCGCGTCGTGGATTCTGTGAGCTTCAAAGGCATGGAAAGTGACTCCTTGAGTCGCGTTCCCGATGGCGGACCGCAGTGGTACTTCATCACGCCGCAAACCCGCGATACCACCAATGCCGCGCCGCTCAGCCGCGTGGTCATCAGCGAAATCATGTATCATCCTCCCGACGTGCTTTCGGGCACAAACCTGGTGGATGACGCGCTGAATGAATTCGTCGAAATCGCCAGTACCGGGGGCTTCATCACCATGACGAATCTCGCCGCGCAGTCCTGGCGCTTGAATGGCGGCATTGAGTTCACTTTCCCGCCGAACATGACCTTGGACCCGACGCAGCGCGTGCTGGTGGTGAACTTCGATCCGTCCACCAACGCGACGCAATTTGCCGCCTTCAAGCAACGCTATGGGATCACCGATCCCGCGCAACGCATCCTGGGTCCGTACGGCGGCAAGCTGGCGAACAACTCAGACCGTATCGCGCTGGAGCGTCCGCTGGCGTGGCTCGGGCCTCCTCCGGAGTTCGAACAGATTTGGGAAGTGGTGGATGAAGTCCTCTATGCCGACCAGTCCCCGTTCCCTTGTGGCAGCGACGGCTCGGGCAATTCTCTCCAGCGCCTCAGCCTCACCCAGCACGGCAGCGACCCGGCCAATTGGTCGAGCGAACCGCCCACCGCCGGCCGGGTGCGGGCCAACTTGCCTCCAGGCCTGCCCACCGTCACCGGCCCACCCCGCGACCAGATTGTCGCCACGAATGCCACGGCGACGTTCAGTGTGGGCGTCTGCGGTACACCCCCCTTCACCTACCAGTGGCGCCGGGAGGGAATGACCATCGAGGGGGCAACCAACGCCTTGCTGACGCTGGCCAATGTTCAGCCTGCGCAGTCCGGCGCATACGACGTCATGGTTTCGAACCCGGCCGGCTCGGTGATCAGCCCGGCGGCCATGCTCGTCGTGCAATACCCGCCATTCATCGTCACCGAGCCGCAACCGGCGACGGCGGTGCGCGATCTCACGGCGATGTTCAGCGTGACGGCGGGTGGCACCGCGCCATTCAACTACGAGTGGCGTTTCAACGGCGCGTCCATTCCCGGCGCGACAAACAGTTCCCTGCTCATCTCTCCAGTTCGCACGAACGACGCCGGGCTCTACAGCGTCCGCGTCAACAACACCGCCGGATCCGTCCTGAGCGCCAGCGCGCCGCTCACGGTGCTCATCCCCGCGACCATTACCCAACAGCCGACCAACCGCACCGTGTCCCTCACGACGACTATGACGAACGTCACCTTCACCGTCGGCGCCGTGGGCACGGGCACGCTGCTCTATCAGTGGAAATTCAACGGCAACGACATCCCTTGGGCCACAGGGCCGATGCTCACGCTCACCAACGTCCAGACCTCCGACGCCGGACAATACCGGGTGGTGGTCACCGACAGCATCGGCTCGGCGATGAGTTCCAATGCGGTCCTGACGGTGCTCGTGGTGCCGCGCTTCCTGATGCAATCGGGCACCCAAAGCGCCGTGGCCGGCGGCAACGTCACGTTCAGCGGCTCGATCACAGGCTATCCGCCGCCATTCACGTTCGAGTTGCGCAACCCGACCACGAACATCCAGGTGAAGGTGGAAAATGAACCAGCGGTCCTTTTCCGCCTGAGCAACCTGACGACGAACGAAACCCGGACCTATCGAATGGTGGTGAAAAGCCTGGCCGGGCCGACGACGAATGGCGTGGCCTCAGGCACGTTCAACTTGACGGTGCTAGCGGACAGTGACGGAGACGGCATTCCCGACCTTTGGGAATCAGGGTTCGGCTTCAGCCCGACCAACGCAGCGGATGCGGCGCTCGACGGGGATGGCGATGGCATGAGCAACGGGGCGGAGTACATCGCGGGAACGGATCCGACCGACGGCCTCAGTTATCTCAAGGTCGAACGGTTGGAAACCGTGCCGGGCGCCAACGTGCTGGCGAGGCTCGAATTCAACGCAGTCTCCAACCGCACCTACAGCGTGCAGTTCAGCCCCTCCCCAGCCACGGGGCCGTGGACCCGTTTTGTCGACGTCCTGGCCACGCCCACGAACCGCCCGGTCGTGCTCTTCGACCCACAGCCAGCGACGCAGCCAATGCGCACTTACCGGCTGGTCACTCCGGCCATACCCTAGTGGGAATGTTATTCAGGCGATCTCGCACTATGACACTTGGTCGAGGCCGGTTCTGTAAATTTCAACTATAGGCGAAAGACAAACTTCCCCGGCTCTGATAGTGGAACGGGCGTTTGTACCAGATTTACCACGCCGATTGCTTCGACTGGCTGCGTGAGCGCCAACCGCGCTCGCTTCATGCTGTCTGTACCGACCCGCCCTACGGGCTGCTGGAATTCACCGAGAAGGAAGTCTCCAAGCTCCGCGCCGGGCGCGGCGGCGTGTGGCGGTTGCCCCCCGCTATCGGCGGCAGCAAGCGCGATCCGCTCCCTCGCTTCACCGTGCTGAAGGAGGCGCAGAAGCTAGAACTTAAGAAGTTCTTCCAGGATTGGGGCAAGCTGTTGCTCCCCGCGCTCGTGCCTGGCGCGCACGTCTGCGTGGCAGGGCACCCCATCCTGCAGCCGCTGGTGCAAACCGCGATGGCCGACGCGGGCTACGAGATTCGCCCCGCCATCATGCGGCTCTACTTCAGCTTTCGGGGGGGCGACCGGCCAAAGAACGCCGAGGGGGAATTCCCTGGAGTGTGCGTTACCCCCAAGGGCGCCTACGAACCGTGGATGCTCTTCCGCAAACCGATTGTCGAAAGGACTGTGGCCGAAAATCTGCGCCGCTGGAAAACAGGCGCCCTGCGCCGTCTCTCGGCCGACAAGCCGTTGGCCGACGTGATCCCCAGTGGACGGACACCCGACCGCGAAGAAGCCATCTCCGATCACCCCTGTCTCAAGCCCCAGCACTTCATGCGCATCATCGTCCGCGCCCTCCTGCCGCTGGGCGAGGGAATGCTCCTCGATCCCTTCATGGGTTCAGGCTCCACCATCGCTGCCGCGGAAGCCGTGGGTTACGAATCCCTCGGAGTCGAATTGGACGCCGAATACTTCCGCCTTGCCGGCAAAGCGATCCCGCGTCTCGCAGCACTCTATCCCGAGTTCAAGGGCAGCGAATTGGAAATGGAACCGACCAACGGACCCGTGCCGGAGGAAGACGAAAAGCAATTGGGATTGGCATTGGCCGAGACCAGCGCGCCGTATCGAGTGCGGACATCGCCGAAGCCCGCCGTGGCGACATCGCGGCTCAAGGCAGGGCGACGATAACGAGTGCCCCCCGCCCGCGCCGCCTTGCCTTGCGTGGCGCCGCTCCGGAAACACTTTCCATCCGCTCCCGTTTCGTCTAAAACGCCCGCGTGGAAACGCTTGAAGAACTCAAAGCCCGCCTCGAATCAACGGTGCAGGGCGCGGGCCTTCAGATTGTCCGGAACGACGCTCCGTGCGCGCAGCACTCCCTGTTGGTCGACGCGGCCCATGCGCTGGCGGTCGCCCGGTTTGTGCGCGACGACCCGCAGCTTCGCCTCGATTATTGCTCGAACGTCACGGGCGTTGACTGGTTGGATGCGGAATCGACCACAAAAACCAAAGTCAAGAAGCTGGTGGATGGCGTCGAGAAGGAAGTCGAGGAGGTGAAGAAGACCAAGCGGCCCGGTTACCTGGAAGTGGTCTACCATCTTTATTCGATGGAGAAGAAACACGGGCCCGTGATCCTGCGCGTGCGATCCACCGGCCGCACAGACCCGGTGCGTCTGCCATCGCTCACGCCTGTGTGGCGCGGTTGCGAATTCCAGGAGCGCGAAGTCTTTGACCTCTACGGTGTCGTTCTGGAGGGCCATCCCGACTTGCGACGCATTCTGATGTGGGACGAATTCAAGGATTACCCGATGCGCAAGGATTACGTCGAGCCCGACGACTACGAATACGAACCGACGCCGCACGACGCCGTGCTAAAACGCGCGCAAACCCACCATCCGAAGCCGGCGCCGGCTTCTGCGGCGCCTTCCTCCAATGATTCTCGGGCTTGACCAAATCACCTTCGCCGAATTGCGCAGCAGTCCGAGGCTGATCGACGCGCTGCGCGGCAAACTGGGCGATCTCCGCCAGGCGCAATTCCCGGACGAGGAACTGTCCCGCAAGGTCAATCTCTTGACTGACCTCCTGCGCGAGACCCTGCTCGACCGGTATCAGGCACTTTCCCTCCGGGCGTTCGCTCATATCGCGGTGGCGCTCGACTATTTCCTGACGCTGCGAGAGGACGCTCCCGACGCGATTAAGGATTCGCTGCCCGGTGGCTATGTGGACGACTTGCGACGCGTCAACGACGTCATCAGCCGCTTCGAGCCCGAGATTCGCGCGTTCCAACAGTGGAACGAGCGACAACCCCGCGGTTGAAGTGTAGCCGACGACGTGAGGAGGCGGCCTGGAAGTACGGTCCTCCGTCTCCCCTAACTCGGCTGCTGCATCACGGTTGGACATCACGGGCACTGGGCACTATAACGCCCGCGTGTCCGAGCCGCTGACTGCTCCGATCCGCGCGACGACCCGCTTCTGCGCGGTCTTCGGGCATCCGATTGCGCACTCCGCCTCCCCCGCGATGCAAAATGCGGGCATTGCGGCGCTCGGGCTGGATTGGCGCTATGTCGCTTTCGATGTCCATCCCGAACGCCTTCGTGAAGCCATCGCAGGCGCGCAGGCCATGAAGTTCATCGGGCTCAACCTCACGGTTCCCCACAAGCTGCTTGCCATGGAACTCGTCGATGAACTCGATGACAGCGCCAAGACCTGGGGCGCCGTGAACACCATCTGCTTCGAAGCGCAGGACGCGTCCGCCGCCTGGCGGCCGCTGCGGGACTTTTCCGAAGCGACGCCGGAACGAATTCGCAGCCGCGGGTTTAACACCGATGCCGACGCGATCGCGCGCTCGGTGCGTGAAGACCTGAGTCTTGAGCCGGCCGGGGCGAAAATTCTGGTACTGGGCGCCGGCGGCGCCGGACGGACCGCGGCCCTCAAGCTTGCGTCTGAGCGCGTGGGCGAATTACACCTCGTGAATCGCACGTCCTCCAAAGCAGAAGTCATCGCGAACGAAATCCGGCAGCGCTTTCCTGCTGTGAAGGTTTCCACCGGCTACCCGGAACGCGCAGTCGATCTGACGCTCAATGCGACGTCGCTTGGCCTCAAACCGACCGACCCGCTGCCATTCGACTCGCGCCAGTTTTCCCTGGGGCGCGCCGGCGCCGTGTACGACATGGTTTATCGTCCTGCGGAGACGCCGTTGCTCAAGGCCGCCCGCGCTGCCGGGTGCCGGGTTGCGAATGGACTCGGCATGTTGCTCTACCAAGGCACGGCGGCGCTCGAACTATGGACCAGCCGAAACGCGCCGATAGAGGTGATGCGTGAAGCATTGCGACGGAACGTTTATGGAACGTGAATTCCGAGGTCCGAAATCCGAAATCCGAAAGAAGCCCGATTTCCGAAATCCGAATGCAGCAGAAGGACTGGCTGGCGCCTTCGGACCCCGGGCTTCGGCTTTCGGAGCTCGGGTTTCAGGCCGTTGGCCGCGGCGCCTGACCCGCTCATGAGTGCCTTCTCGCGCACATTTGATCCCGCCGCCTGGGCGTTGCTGCCATTCCACTTCTGGTCGGTGGCGTTTTTCGCGGGCGGCTGCATGGTCGGCAGCTTTCTCAATGTCTGCATCCACCGCATGCCGCTGGGCATGAGCGTGGTGAAACCGCCTTCGCATTGTCCGCATTGCCGCTATTCGATTCCGTGGTACCTCAATGTCCCGCTGTTCACGTGGCTCATTCTGCGGGGCAAGTGCGCCAACTGCCGCGCCCCCATCTCCGTCCGCTACTTCCTGGTCGAACTACTCACGGGCATCGCGTTCCTCACCTGCTGGCTGTCGGCTGGACGCGCGTCGGCACTGCTGGCGCTCGCCTACTGCATCCTGCTGTCAGGCTTCATCGTGGCGACGTTCATCGACTTCGAACATTTCATCATCCCGGATGAAATCACGATTGGTGGCATGGTGGCCGGCGTGCTCTGCTCGTTCGCGGTTCCCGCGTTGCAAGGCGCCAGATCCGCCCCCGAGGCCCTGCTCAAGAGCGTGCTCGGCGCGGCGGTGGGCGCCGGCGTCGTCTACGCCGTGGTGAGAATCGGCAAGGTCCTCTTCGGCCGCCAGCACATCGAGTTGCCCCCGGACACGCGCGTGGTGTTCACCGAGACGGGGGTCGTGTTGCCGAACGAAGTCGTGCCGTTCGAAGAACTCTTCTACCGGAAATCCGATGTCATCGTGCTCGAGGCCAAGTTCGTCGAATTGATCGACCGCTGCTACAAGGCGGTCACCATTCGGTTGCTGCCCGAGAAACTGTTCATAGGCGAAGAGCAGTTGAATCCCGAATCCATTGTGCAGATGGAAGTCGTGACCGACCGAATCACACTGCCGCGCGAGGCGATGGGCTTCGGGGACGTGAAGTTCATGGGGGCCATTGGTGCGTTTCTCGGCTGGCAGGCGACCTTGTTCTCGCTGATGGTCAGCTCCATTCTCGGCGCCGCAGTCGGGCTCATGCTCATCGCGTTGCGCAAGCAGGAATGGTCGAGCAAATTGCCCTACGGACCTTACATCGCGGTCGCGGCAACGATTTGGATCTTTACGGGACAACGGTTGCTCGACTGGTGGATTCAGAGATAGGAAGCCGGCGAGAGAGGACGTATTTTTCTATGATGGCGCCCCGTGTTGCGATTTAGTAGCGGGGTGAACGCGCAGCCCTTCGTCATCACGCGCAAGATTCGGCTAGCCGATTTCGACCCTGGCTACAGCAGCGGCCTGGGAAAGCAGGACACCAAGCGGAAAACCAAAAAGCTCGCAAAGCGGATCGGTGAACTGCAGGAACTGCTCTACGCAAATTCCAAACACGCCGTGCTTCTGATTTTTCAGGGCGTGGACGCCAGCGGCAAGGACGGCTCCGGCCACAGCGTTCTAAAGCACGTCAACCCCCTCGGCGTGGAGACGGCCAATTTCAAGGTCCCTTCGGACGAGGAGCGCGCGCATGATTATCTATGGCGCGTGCACAAGGCGACGCCGCGCTTTGGCAACATTGGGGTATTCAATCGTTCGCATTATGAAGCCGTGCTGGCCGAGCGAGTTTTGCAGCTCGTTCCGAAGGAAGCCTGGTCCCGGCGCTATGCGCAAATCGTGGACTTTGAGCGGATGCTGGTGGAGAACAACGTCCTGCTGCTCAAGTTCTACCTGCACATCAGCAAGGAGGAACAGGCCGAGCGATTCAAACAACGCCTGGCCAATCCCCACAAATACTGGAAGTTTAACCAGGCGGACCTCCGCATGCGCCAGCATTGGGCAGACTACATGGACGCGTACGAGGAAATGCTCAACAAGACGAGCCATCAAGCCGCTCGCTGGCACCTCGTTCCCGCGGACCGGAACTGGTATCGAAATCATGTCATCGCGAATGCGGTCGTGCGGGCGATGGAAGGACTTCATATGAAGTGGCCCAAGCCAAAGAACGGTGCGTCCAAAATTCGAATCAAGTAAATGAACATCGGCGTTGAGGGGCATCTGGAAGCACCCTCGTAGCGCACATCGAGCGCAGACTTCCAAGCGTACTGCAATCATGCTGCTTCGCGCACGGACGACAGGATTTTCGAGTGCGGACAAGTCCGCGCACTCCAAGCGGGTTGCGGCTTCGCTCCGAGTGGTGCTGTCCATTGTGGCGATCGTCGGCGTGGCGTCCGCACAACCGGCAGCGAATCCAACGAATCCACCGACGGTATTCAAACTGGACTTCGAGCCGAACCTTTCCGTCTTGTTCCTGGCGGCCCGCGGTCCGATCGACAAAACGCAGAAGTCGCCTTGCGCTTTGAGCCTGATTCTTCCGGGTCAAAAGTTGCCGGGCGCGTCGAATTCCTGGACGGGCGAGGTGAAGTTGCACGGCGGCGTGTCCGTGGGGTTTCCGAAGCAATCCTATGGCATAAGTCTGGCGGTGCCGGCGCGTCTGCTGGACCTCCACGAGAGCGCGCATTGGGTGTTGAACGCCGCGTTCATTGACCGCTCGCTCATGCGGCACAAGCTCTCGTACGACTTGTTTCGGTCGCTGGACTCGCCGGGTGCCCGTCGATTCGCTGTGGGCAGCCGGTTTGTCGAGGTGTATCTCAATGGCGACTACCGAGGCGTGTATCTGTTGATGGAGCGGGTCGACCGGCAATTGCTGGACTTGCGCCGCTTCGCGACCAACGAGACGAGCCATGCGTGCGTTTACAAAGCCGTCGATCACGCGGCGAATTTCGGCCAACCGGGGCACGCGGGCTACGAACAGCGGGAACCCGATCCGGCCGTGAAGGAGTATTGGCAGCCACTGGATGAGTTGGACGACTTCGCAAGCCAGGCGCCGGACGCAGAGTTTTCCAATCCGCAGCACGGCATTGGCTCGCGATTGGACCTGGCCAACGCAATCGACTTTTACCTGCTCGTATTGCTGACGAGTAATCAGGATGGCATCACGAAGAATTTCGTTATTGCCCGGGACGCGCCGGGCGTGGACGTGCCGAAGCCGCGGTTCTTCTTTGCGCCCTGGGATTATGACGCCACGTTTGGCCGGAATTGGAACGCGACAATAGTGGCTCCATCGTCCTGGCTGTCGAACGCCTTGTTCGATCGGCTGATGGGGCAGCGCGATTTTCGAGAGCGATTTGCCAGGCGCTGGAATGAACTGCGCGAAGGACAGTTCTCCGCCAAAAAGATCCAGGCGATGATCGACACCAATGTGCGGACGTTGGGGGAAGCAGCACGACGAAATGCGGTCCGTTGGCGCCCGGTCGCCGGCCATTATCCGGATCGGCTCTCCTTCGACCAGGACGTCGCCCAAATGAAGACGTGGGTCGAGGAGCGAATCCAGTGGCTGGACGCCGAAATTAAGCGGCGAACCGCCACCCCATGACCGACGAACGGCAGCCTACCACTTCAACGTCTGCAAGCGCCGCGCGACTTCTTCCGCGTTGGCCCGGCTGTTGAAGGCACTGATGCGGAAGAACCCTTCTCCCTTCGACCCGAAGCCGCTGCCCGGGGTGATCACCACGTTGGCATCGCTCAAGATCCGGTCGAACGCCTGCCAACTCGTGACGCCCTTGGGCGTTTGCGTCCAAATGTAGGGCGCGTTCGCGCCGCCATAAACCGTCAAACCCGCAGCCTTCGCGCCCGCGACGAGCACTTTCGCGTTGCCCATGTAATGCTCGACCAGCGCCCGCACCTGCTTCTTCCCCTCGGCCGAGTAGAGTGCCTCGGCCGCCCGCTGCACAGGATACGAAACGCCATTGAACTTCGTGCTCATGCGCCGGTGCCACAGCGGGTGCAGGCTGCTGAACTTGCCGGCGCTCGTGGCCGCCATGAGCGACTTGGGCACGACCGTGAACGCGCAACGCAGCCCCGTGAAGCCGCCCTGCTTGGAGAAGCTGCGGAATTCAATCGCGCACTCACGCGCGCCGGGGATCTCGTAAATCGAGCGTGGCGTTGCCGCGTCGCCGATGTAAGCCTCGTACGCAGCGTCGAAGAGGAGAATCGATTTGTGTTTCAGCGCGTATTCGACCCACGCCGCGAGTTGCGCGCGCGAAGCAGTGGCGCCGGTGGGATTGTTCGGAGAGCAGAGATAAATCAGGTCCACTGCCTCGGCGAGCGGCTCGGGCACGAAGCCGTTAGCTGGCGTGCATGGCAGGTAGACGACACCCCCATATGCGCCAGAGTCGTCCGCCGGCCCGGTGTGACCGGCCATCACGTTCGTGTCGACGTAGACCGGGTAAACCGGATCACTGATGGCAATCCGGTTTTTCGGACCGAGCACGTCGAGGATGTTTCCGCAATCGCACTTCGAGCCATCGCTCACGAAGATTTCGTCGTCTGCCACTTCGAGGCCGCGGTCGCGGTAATCGGTTTTGGCAATGGCGGCACGCAGGAAGTCATAGCCTTGCTCTGGCCCGTAGCCGCGAAAGGTCTCCCGCACTGCCAGTTCGTCCACGGCCCTGTGGAGTGCCGCGATAACGGCCGCAGGCAGCGGTTCGGTGACATCGCCAATGCCGCATCGGATCAGACGTTTGGCCGCGTCGGGATTTGCCTCGCAAAAGGCTTTCACACGCCGGCCGATTTCGGGAAAGAGATAGCCGGCTTTGAGTTTCAGGTAGTGTTCGTTCAGGTAAGCCATGGCGAGAGTAGTAATCAGTAAACGGTATTCAGTGTCCGGATTCAGGCCAAGCCGTGCCGGAGGCCCGCCGGCGAATTCAAAGCGCGGAAGGTAGCCAACCGGCGCTTGAGGTGCAAGCGCTGGCAGGGATCGAGGCGTCTCACCTTGCTTTCTGGCGGTCCTGAACTAGCGCCCCCACGTAGGGCGGGCGTTGGGCCGCGCTTGCCGAGGCGGGGCGAACCTGTTGAACTTGCCGCGATGCCGCACGACACGACTCTAACGCCCGGCCCGGCGCCAAGCGGCACCGCTTCAGCGCCGCGCAATTACGAGATCCTGCCGAAGCCTTCGTCGGAGGGAGCGGATCTTGGCACCGAACTACTCGAAGTCGCCATGGGGCCGCATCATCCCTCGACCCACGGCGTCTTCCGGATGGACGTGGTGCTCGACGGCGAAGTGGTCGTGAAGCTCAAACCCGTGTTCGGCTACCTCCATCGCAACCACGAAAAGATCGCCGAGACGACCAGTTATCTCTCCTCGATGCCGTACACGGACCGACTCGACTACTTCTGTTCGCTGACGAACAACTGGGCTTACGCGCTGGCGGTCGAGAAGCTCGCTGGCTTGCAACCACCCGACCGCGCGGAATACATCCGCATCATCACCGCCGAACTCACGCGCCTCCAGAATCACACCTGCCTGTGCGGGTTTTTGATGCAGGACATGGGCGCGCTCGGCACGCCGCTCATGTATGCGTTTCGCGAGCGCGAAAAGATTCTCGATTTGTTCGAGGCGCTCACGGGGGCGCGGATGATGTGCAATTACATGCGCTTTGGCGGCTGCCGCGTGGACCTGCCGGAAGGCTGGCTGGAGGAGGCGAAGAAGGTCGTCGCGGAGTTTCCGAAGTTCCTGGATGAGTTCGAGAACCTGCTCACGACAAATGAAATCCTGATGGCCCGCACACAGGGCGTCGGCCGCCTTTCGCGCGAGCTGGCCATCAATGCGAGTGTCACCGGCCCGATGCTTCGGGCTTGCGGGGTCGATTATGACATTCGGAAGGTGGACCGCTATGGGTTCTATGGGCGATTCAATTTCCGCGTGCCGCTGGGCCAACACGGGGACGTCTACGACCGATACATGATTCGCATCCTCGAGATGCGGGAAAGCCTGAAGATTCTGGAGCCGGCGCTGAAGGAGATTCCCGAGGGACCGATCCTCGACCCGAAAGCCAAGCTGCGCGGCTTTCGTCCCAAGGCGGGCGAAGCGTATGGCCGTATCGAAGCGCCCAAGGGCGAACTCGGATTCTACCTCATCAGCGATGGCGGAGCGAATCCCTACCGCTACCGCGTGCGCCCGCCCAGCCTCATCAACCTGACGATCCTCGAGGACATGTGCCTCGGACAGACCGTTGCGGACACAGTGGTGATCCTGGGTAGTGTGGACATTGTGCTGGGGGAAGTGGACCGCTAACAGCCGGGAGCCAGCCGGGAGCCCGCGACCTCACGGTCGCAGCTACGACAGCCGTGCAGCCCGCGACCTCATGGTCGCAGCTACGGACCGCTTGGGCGCGTTACGGCGAACGCACCTGGAAGTATTGCGCGGGCTCCGTCAGGAGGTTCGTTGTCCAATAGCGGCCGTTGGCCAACACCGGCGTGCCGGCCACGGTCGTCCAGCCGCCGGGGAAGGTCGGGTTCATGCTGCCCAGCAGGGTCCAATTGGGTCCGCTTGAGGAGGGCCACGACACCAACGCCTTGCCCGCCATCAGATCGATGCGCAGGGTGGGCGCCACGGGCGGCGCCGACACGTTCAGCGTGAATGGCGTGCTGGTGCCCGCCGAGCCATCACTGACCGAAACGGTGATGAGCGCCGAACCCGATTGGCCGGTGGCCGGAGTGATGACCAATGCGCGGTTTGTGCCGCTGCCGCCGAGAACGACGTTGGCGTTGGGCACGAGCGTGGTGTTTCCCGAAACAGCCGTCACCGTGAGGCTGCCCGGCGGCGTCTCGACATCGGACACATCGAAGAGAATCGGCGTCGTCGGCGTGTTCGCCGGAGTCGATTGGTTCGCAATCGGAGTGATGATGGGCGAATCGTTCGACGTGTTGACCGTGACAATGAAGTTCATGTTGCTGGCGCCCGAGGCTGTGTCGCGGACCGTCAGGCTGATCAGCGTGACTCCCGAGCGGTGCGGGGCGGGCGTCAGAGTAATCGTCCGATTGGCCCCGCTGCCGCCGAGTATAATGTTCGCGTTCGGAAGCAACGTCTCGTTGGTGGAAAGGGCCGTGACGATGAGACTGGAAGCAACCGTCTCCGCGTCGCCCACAGTGAAGTTGATCGGGCCAATCACCGTGTCTTCAAAAACCGTTTGATTGGAGATGGTCGAAATCGTCGGCGCGACATTGGCTGACGGCCGGACATTGAGCTGGAAGGTGCGGGCCATCAAATTATTCGAGCCCCTGATATCATTGACCACGACCCCAAGGATGTACGAGCCGGTCTGGTTGTTGGCAGGCCTGAATGTCAGCAGGCCCGTGGTGCCGCCACTGTAGCTAACCGCCGGTGCTGGGGTCGCCCAGAAGGTTCCCGGGGCATTGTTCGTCACGATGACGGAAAGTGACTCGGGTTCGTTGGCCGCCCCGGAGCCGATGCCGGTCAATGGCAGGCTCAAGGAACCTGGAGAGGCGGCGACGTTGACGTTCGTCAATGGGTTCAACGTCGGCGGGTCGTTCACGGCAATGACGGACACGAGAAAACTGGTGGAGTTGGATACCATGCCGTCGCTGACCGCCACGCTCACGAGCGAGGTGCCGAACTGGTTGGGAAGCGGGACAAAGGTCACCGTTCGATTGGCGCCGGCGCCGCTGAAGAAGATGTTGTTCGTCGGCAACACCGCGGGATTCGTCGAGGTCGCAGACAAGTTAAGGCTGAGCGCAGCAGTTTCGACGTCACCGATGGTGAACGGCACGGTAAGCACGGTGTCTTCCAGCATCGGTTGGTTCGCGATGCTGGAGATCGTGGGCCGGTCGTTGGTCGGGGTGATCGTGATGGTAAATGTCCGGCTGAACAGGTTGTTGGGGGGCGGCCCGTCATTGAGCGTGACCGAGACGAGGGCGCTCCCGTTGCCATTGAGCGCCGGCGTGCACGTGAGCGTCGCGGTGGAACTGCCATTCAGATAGTTGACCTGGGGCGCCGGGATGAGCGACGGATTGCTGGAGGCAGTCTGGAAGGTCAGGGTTTGATTTTCATTCGGGCCAGCGCTGATGCCCGAAATCTGAATCGTGATTGGGCCCGAATCTTCATTGGTCGTGAGATTCGGAATCAGATTGAATGTCGGAGGATCGTTCACAGCGGAGACTGTCAGAACGAACGAGTCACTGGCCGAGCCGCCATTGCCATCGGCGACGCTGATGGTGATCGTCGCCGTGCCAAAGCGGTTGGCCACCGGATTGACAGTCACCGTGCGGTTGGCCCCGCTCCCGCCAAAAAGAATGTTGTTGGTCGGCGCCAGCGTGGTATCCGAGGAGGTTGCGGAGAGGACCAGCGCACCAACTGCCGTTTCCGCGTCCCCCACTGTCACGCTGATGGGACCAGTGGTGCCGTCTTCAGCGATGGTTCGATTGCCAATGTCCGAAATGGTTGGCGGCGCGTTCATGGCGAAGACGGTCAGGACAAACGCGTTGCTGGACGCCGCGCTGCCGTCGCTGGCCGTCACGGTGATGGTCGCCGCGCCAGCCTGGTTCAGGGCGGGCGTGACGGCCAGTGTGCGGTTTCGCAGCGCGCCACCCAGCACCCAATTGCCGGGAGGGACGAGCGTTGGATTGGAGGAAGCGATCGTGAGTGACAAGGCGTTGATGTCACTGTCCGGGTCGTCGACCGTGAAGGGCATCGGGCCGGTGGAAGTGTTCCGGCTGATCGTCAAATTGGTCAGGCCGGTGACGGTCGGCGGATCATTGACGGGGAGGATCATCACTTCGAACTCCGCGTTGGCGGAGCCGCCGTCGCCGTCGGTCACCTCGATCAAAACCGTGGCGGATCCTACCGTATTGGTCGCCGCACGAATCGAGAGCGTCCGATTGTTCCCCGTGCCACCGAGCATGAGCCCCGAGTCAGGAATGATTTCCTGGTCCGTGGAGAAGACGGTGAAGAGGAGATTGCTCGCAAGCGTTTCGACATCGGACACGGTGAAATTCACGACGATGTTCGAGTCCTCGAGCATCATTTGCGAGTTGATCGCGGAAATGACCGGAAGATCATTTTGAGCCATCACGTGGATGACGAAGGTCCGAACCAACGTGCGATTGGAGGAGGCGCCATCATCGATGGTGACGGTGATGGTGGCATCCCCGCTGGCGTTGGGCGCGGGCGTGAAGCGGAGCACGCCCGTGCTGTTGCCGTTGGTGTAGCCGATGGTCGGCGAGGGAACCACCAAGGGCGCGCTGGACACGGCGGAGAGGGTCACGGTTTGCGGTTCGGGCGCAGGGCCTCCGCTGATTCCAGTCAGAACGATGGATTGTTGCAGGCTGTCTTCATCGACGGTCACGTCCGAAATGTCGGCGAGTGTGGGCGGATCGTTGACCGAATTGACCGTGAGAAGAAAGCTTGTGTTGGCGGAACCGTTCTCCGCGTCGGTCACGGTGATCGTAATCATCGTGCTCCCGGCCTGGTTTGCGGCAGGCGTGATGGCGACGATGCGCGTCGCTCCGTTGTTCGTGACCAGCAGGTTCGCATTGGGTACGACGCCCTGGTTGGAGGACGTGGCGACGACAACCAGGCTGCCTACAGGGGTTTCGAGGTCGCCCACGGTCACGGTGACGTTCGTCATCGCATCTTCGTTGATCACTCGATCCGTCACGGAGGAAATCGTGGGCAGGTCGTTCACGGGCGTCACCGTCAGCAGGAAGGTGTCACTGTTTGTCGCCTGGCCATCGCTGACGGCCACCGTGATGGTGCAGGGCCCGAACGCATTGGGTAACGGTGTCACGGTCACCGTGCGGCTGGCGCCACTGCCGGCAAAGTTGATTGCCCCGTTCGGGACAATCGACTGGTCCGAAGACGAACCGAATAGCGACAGCGCCGTCGGCAGGCTTTCCACGTCTCCAATCGTAAACGAAATGGGGCCGGTGTTCGTATCCTCGGTGATGGAGCGATTGAAGATGTCCGAAATGGTGGGTGGGTCGTTAACGGCGAGAATGTTTACGTCGAACGTGCGAACCGTCACGTTGTTGGATGAACCATCGTCCGTCACCGTCACGGTGATGGTCGCCATTCCGTTGGAATTGGGCATCGAGGCAAAAGTCAGCAACCCCGTGCTCCCGCTGGTGTAGCTCACGGACGGATTCGGGATGAATGCGGGAACGCTTGAGGAGGCAGTGATGAACAGGCCCTGAGACTCGTTCGCCGCCCCGGACGTGATGCCGGTCAAGGCCACAGAGATCGTTCCTGCGTCTTCGTTGGCCGTTACCTGCGCAGGCACAATGATTCCAGGCGGATCGTTCACGGGATTGACCGTGAACGCAAACGCCGTGCTCGCCGTGGCGCCGTTGGTGTCCCGGACCGTCAAGGTCACATTGGCGGTGCCGAACTGGTTCGTGCCGGGCAGGATGGTGACGGTTCGGTTCGTTCCCGCGATCGTGAACGAAAAGTTGTTCGTCGGAGTCAACGCCAGATTGTCGGACGAAGCGGTCACGACCAGGTTGCTGCCCGGCGTCTCGACGTCGAACACGGTGAATGCAAAGGGACCGCTGCTCGTGTCTTCGGCCACGGTGCGGCCGATGATACCGGAGATGGAGGGGGGATCGTTCACATCCTGGACGGTCAAAAAGAACACATCGCTCGTCGTATTGGTGCCGTCGGCGACCGTCACGCTGATGGTCGCCGTGCCGGACTGGTTTGCCGCCGGCGTAATCGTCAGCGTGCGCATGGACCCGCCGCCAGGGGCGAAGACGAGGTTGCCGTTGGGCACGAGCGTCGGGTTGGAGGAAGCGGCCGAGACAGTCAGGGCGTTGGCTGGGGTCTCCGGGTCGCCGACCGTGACGACGATATTGGTTGTAGTATCCTCCAGGAGGGTGAAGTTGGGCGTGTCGCTGATCGACGGCGGGTCGTTGATCGGTCGGACCTCCAACATGAAGCTGTTGGTCGCCGAGGCACCGAGCGGGTCCGTGACGATTCGCGTGATGGTGGCAATACCGCTGGCGTTGGATGCTGGAATCACGGTGAGCGTTCGGTTGGCATCGCTCCCGCCGAAGAGGATGTTTGCATTCGGCACCAGCCCCGGGTTCGAGCAAAAGCCGGTCAGCACGAGGCTCGAGGCGGGCGTCTCGAAGTCGCCGACGAGGAAGGGAATATTGGAAAGTACGGTGTCTTCGTCGATGGTTCGGTCGGAGATGAAGCCCATGGTGGGCGCCGCGTTGGCCAGAGTCAGAGTCACATTGGAGTTATTCGAGGGGTCCGGTTCGAACGAGGCGCTACCGATCGCGACGCGGTTGGTCAGTGTGCCGGGGCCGTTCGGCGCAAGAGCGATTTGGACCGTGGCCGCCCCATTGACGGCGAGCGTGCCGAGGCTGCAGGTGACGAGGCTGCCATTGCGCGAGCAACTGCCCTGGCTTGGCGTATGGGAGATAAACGTGACGTTCGGGGGCATCGTGTTCGTGAACTGCACAGAGGCTGCCGCGGTTGGGCCGCGGTTCGTCACGGTGATCGTGTAAGTAAGCCGGTTGCTCACTGTGACCGGATCGGGCGCGTCGGACACAAGAGCCGCGAGATCGGCCGACGGGCTGACGGTCGTGGTGGCGGTCGCGCTGTTGTTGCCGGGCGTGAGCTCCGGCCCGTGGGCGGAAACTGTAACCGTGTTGTTGATGGTCCCGCTGTTGTTCAATCGCACGACCAGTGTGGCCGTGACGCGCCCAGTGGTCCCCACGCTCCCAAAGTCACAGGTGACGACGCCGTTCGTTAACTGGCAGGCGCCCTGGGAGGCAATGGCCGAGAGGAGCGTGCTGCCAGCTGGCAGCGCATTGGTAAGGCGCACGCCACTGACGGGTTGGACTCGGCTGTTGGTGGTCATGACGGTCACCGAGTAAGTGATGTTGGATCCGGCGACGAGGGCATTGGTCGAGGCCGTCATCATCACCGAAAGATCGCTTGGAGCCGAAATCCTGCCCCACCAGGTGCCCCACCGGTCGTCGCCACTCACCGGCGTGGAGGCGTATTCCTGCACCGTCCACAAGTCGATGTCGTTGTTGGGATCGACCGCCGTGGCGCTCCAGTCACCCCAGTGGTTGATGCCGCGGTCATCGACGAAAAACTTGGCCTCGCCGGTCTTCAGGACAGTGTCGGCGCGCAACGAGCTGAAACCGTCGGCGTCCATCTTGAAGGAATAGTTGGCGCTGGGGAACTGGTTGGCGGCGAAGCGCGAGTAGCCCAGGAGCACGTCGTTGCCCTGGCTCACCGCGATGCTCGCGTAGGCGAAGAATCGAGTGCCGGACGAATCGTCGACGCGTCCGCGCTGGATGACGGTCCCACCGGTGTAGTTGGGCGGGCAATTCGTGTTCGACGGCGGGGTCAATTCCCAAAACTGAACTGCGCTGCGCGTCGGCGTCGCCGCCGGCAGGAAGATGGTGTGCGTGGCCCACAGCGTCGAGTTGCGAAACACACAGTTTTGAATTCGCGTGTCGCCCACGTAAATCTTGTTGGTCGTCCCCATCTGCGGAGCAAAGTTGCCATCCCCGGGCGCAAAATCTCCCCATGTCGGGCTGCTGCCGGACAGCTCCTTGCTGAATGTGGTGACAGGCATGATGAACTCAAGTTGCGGAATGTCCGGAGGGTCCACGCAGTAGTTCGTGGCGATAAGATAAAGCCGCAGGAAGCCGCCATTGGTCGTGTTGCCGTTCCAGTTGCCCACCAGGTAATTGGTCACCACATTGGGATCGTAAGTGACGGCCGGCACGGGAGCGTTGACTACCGGCCCAAGCTCGGCGGGCGTGCGCGAAAAGCGCTTGAAGGTCGGAGCGATTGCCCCCGCGTAAAGGCTCGGCTTGTCGAACGCCCAGAAATCGAAGCTGTACTGGCCGATGTTGGTCTTGTCATACATGTTCGCCTGAATCGTGATGATGTCGCGTGCAAACCCCACGTTGGGCGAATCGGGAAAAATTGCGGCCGTGGCATCGGCCTGGACAAAGTAACGATTCCAAGCGGCCGTCGGATCACTCGTTTGAGTGACAGCGACCAGCAAGCCGGTGCGGTTTGTGCCGGGCCCGGGGTCGGCCAGCGCGACGTGAATCCACCGGTGCGCATATGGATCGTAAAGCAGCCGCGGATCGAAAACTTCGTTGGCGCCCAATCCCGACCAAAAACTGCTCTGGCTCATCTGCATGAGCAACACGCCAGACCGATTCATGATCTGGATCCCCTGTTGCGTGGAAACCATGAGATGATTCGTGCCCACGGCCCCCTGCGTGTCCGGATTGAACTGGGTGCCATTGTCGATCACGGCGGCGAAACTCGCCGAGGCAGGCGGGGACGGCACTACGCTCGCGGGAGTGAAGAGCGCGCCACCATCCTCGACGAAGGTCGAAGCGGAGGATGCGGAACTTCCCATAATTGGGCGAGTCTCGTTGCCGGGCACGACGAGGGACGGGTCGACCGGAGGCGACTCACCCTTGCTTCGAAGCCTCGGTCGCGATGGCTTCTGCCGCCGCGAAGGCAAAGGTTGCCCCTGCTCGCCGCGAGCCAGTTCGGAGAAGTTGGCGACGGACCCCTGGGACGCCGTGCCCACAACGCCACGGTCGCCGGCTTCCGCGTTGCTGACAGTGAGGAACGCACCGGCCATCGCAGCAAGCGCCGTCACGACGGCCGATCTGCGGAGCATGGCCACCTGCCCAAACAAGAATCCTTTCATAGAAGTTTCGAGTTTTTGTCGGAGGCCGCTGCACCGACGAAGCGGCGGGGAAATTCGAGTGGTCTATCGTGAAGCGTCTTTAGAGATGCCATGCTGATGCTTGCCGCCTGCTGCACGAGCCGTCACGACCGGTCACGACTTTCGGATTGCCGATTGCGGACTCTCAGAGGCTGCTGATGCGGCGCGCGTCTTCTGAACTTCGTACATCGTAAATGCCCGTGCATCACCCGGGCGCGCACCCGCGCGCCGGCGCAAACTTCCAGCCCTAACTCGCGGTATGGAATATCCGGGAACGATCAGTTGACACCACACCGGGCCGAAAGTTCAAAAAAAGGTGCGGCGAAACCCCTGCCAACCGATGGTTTGGGAACCGCTCGGGAGGATGCCGTCCCTGCTACCTTTCAGTCGACGCGAACTCGATAGATGCGAAGCGGGCGGAGTCCGGATGGGTCGACGACGGTTAGAACGCCGCCGGTTCCGTTCACGCCTGGCAGCGCCATCCAGAGGACCTCACCAACGCCATCCTTGAGTTCGACGGAATAGAGCAGTCCGGCCTCGGTCTTGAATGAAATCTCAGCCACCGGTCCGTTCCGCCGGATCGAGGTAATGACCGGAGCGACCAGCACGCGCACGCGCGCGGCGGCGCTGGTGGCGGAGCCGGCGGTGTTGCTCACTCGCGCTCGATAATTGCCGGCGTTGGAGCCTGTCACACCTGACAGCGTCAAGGTCGCGTTCGTCCCTCCCGGCACATCGAACCCGTCTTTCTGCCATTGGTAAGCCAGAGGCGCTGTTCCCAACGCGGTGACTCGCAACAGCACGGTGGAGCCAGGAACCACAGTCTGGCCGATGGGGTCGGTGACGATGACCGGCGGGTCCGTAATCGGATTCACCGTCACCACGAAGATGTCATTGGTGCTGCTGCCGCTCGCATCCGTGACCGTCACAGTGATCGTCGCCGTGCCGAAGCGATTCGGCTCCGGCGTGACGACAAGGGTACGATTGCTGTCACTGCCGCCGAACACAACCGCCCCGTTCGGCACGAGCGCCGGGTTCGAAGAACTGGCCGAGACGTTCAAGTTGGCGGCGGGTGTCTCCAGGTCGCCAATGACGAATCCGACGGTGGGCGTCGAGGTGTTTTCATCAATCGTCCGATCGGGCAGGGCGGTGAGAAGCCTCGGCGGATCGTTCACGGGGTTGACGGTCAGGACGAAGCGGTCACTCGCCGTGGCCCCCGCCTCGTCCTTGACGGTGATTGTAATGGTAGCGCTGCCGAACCGATCCGCAGCCGGCGTTAGTGTAATCGTCCGGTCGCCGCCGCTGCCACCGAAGGTGATGCCGTTGGTCGGCGTCAGCACTGGATCCGAAGTCGAAACGCTCACTGTCAATGCGCCTGCCGCCGTTTCGAGGTCGTCCACCACGAAGCCGATCGGTCCGGTGGATGTATCCTCCGCGATTGTCCGGTCGTTAATGTGCGAAATGACCGGTGGATCGTTCAGGCCATTGACCGTGAAGACGAAACTGTCATTGGCCGTGGCTCCTCCGGCGTCGGTCACCGTGATCGCGATGGTGACGGAACCCGACCGGTTCGCCGCGGGTGTGATAATTGCAGCGCGGTTCCTTCCAGCGCCGCCGAAAACAATGTTGCCCACAGGCACGAGCGACGGGTCCGACGAGGAGGCCGTCAGCGTCAGGGCAGCGGCGACAGTTTCGAGATCGTCCACCAGAAAACCGATTTGCAGCGGTGAATCCTCAGCTGTCGACTGGTCGGGAATGTTGGAAATCGTCGGCGGATCGTTCGTGGCAAGAATCGTGACGGTGAAACTCTGCGTGATGCTGCCGTTCAAGCTCTGCCCGTCCGAAACGACAACGCTGACGGTCGCCGTCCCGCTGGCATTGGGGACCGGCATAAAGCTGAGCGATCCGCTGGCACTGGGGCTCGTGTAATTCACCGTCGGAGTCGGAAGAAGACGGACGTCGCTCGAAATGGCGCTGACCGTGGGCGTCTGGGCCTCGTTCGTCGCACCGGAGCCAATGCCAGTCAGCGGCACGACCTGGAGCCCTGCGCCTTTCGGCACGCTGAAGCTGGCGAGCGGGTCCAGTGTCGGGCGATCGTTGACTGGATTGACGATCAGCACGAACGAATGGCTCGTCGTGTTCGTATCGGAGTCGACAGCAGTCAACGTAACAATGGAGACCCCGGATTGGTTTGTCGCCGGCGTCAACGTGACTGTTCGATTGGGGCCCGTTCCGCCGAGGGCAATGTTCGCACCGGGCAACAGATTTGTGTTCGAGGAACTGGCCGTGAACGACAGGTTTGTGGTGGAGGTTTCGTCGGCCAAGGTGACGGAAATGGCTCCCGTCGGCGTGTCCTCGTCGGTCACCTGGTCGGTCACCGCGGAAATCGTCGGCGGTCCACCCACGCTCAGACTGAACGTCCGGCTGAACAGCGGATTCTGCGGTCCGCCGTCGTTGACGGTCACCGTGATCGTGGCGCTTCCTGCCGCCAGCGGCGTCAGGGTGAGCGTGCCTGTCGAATTGGGGCTGGTGTAGTTCACAACGGGATCAGGCACAAGCGCCGGGTTGCTGGAGGAGGCGGTGACGACGAGCAATTGGCTCTCGTTGGCCGCGCCGGAGCCAATGCCAGAGAGCGCCACCTCGCGCGGAACGCCGGGAGCGCTCAATGCCACATCCGCAATCGGGCTCAAAGTTGGCAGGTCGTTCACCGGATTCACCGTGACGACAAAACTGACGCTCGTCGTGGCATCGTTGCCATCGGTGACGTTGATGGTGATGAGCGAACTGCCGGACAGGTTCGCAGTTGGCGTGACAGTCACGGTGCGATTGCTTCCACCGCCTCCGAGCAGGACGTTGCCGGCCGGGACCAAAGTCGTATTGGACGAGGTGGCGGTCAGCGACAAGCTACCCGCGAGGGTCAGGTCATCCCCGACGCTCAGTGCAAGCGGACCGGTGGAAGCATCCTCGTCGATCGACTGTGGGCCAATTGCCGAAACCACTGGGGGCCGATTCGGTGCGGCCACCGTGACCGTAAAACTGGTGTTGGTCGAGCCACCGCTACCATCCGTGACCGTCAACGTAATGATTGCAGAGCCGGACCGGTGCCCCGCCGGTGTGACGATGAGTGCCCGGTTGGTGCCATTGCCGCCGAGGACAATGTTGCTAAGCGGCACAAGCGACGTGTCGGACGACGACGCCGTGACCGTCAACCGGTCCGCCGGGGTCTCGACATCGCTGACAGCGAACGGCAGCACGCCTGTCGACATGTCATCGGCGATGGACTGGTTGAGGATTCCGGTCATGGTTGGCGGGTCATTCACCGGGTTGACCGTGAAGGTGAAGGACGCGGACGCAAAGGCCAACGCGCCGTCAAAGACTTCGATCGTGATATTGGCGGAGCCGGACTGGTTCGCCAGCGGCGCGAGCGTCACCGTACGGCTCGATCCGCTGCCGCCGAACACGATGTTGTTCGTCGGAATCAGCGCCGGGTTCGAAGAGAAATGCCGGAGCGCCAGGCTGGCAGCCGGAGTCGTGGCGTCGGCGACCGTGAACGAAATCGGCCCGGTGACGGTGTCCTCGTTGTTCGTTTGGTTGGCGATCGGCGTGATGGTCGGCGGCGTGTTGGCGTTGTCGCGATACACGACCGTAAAGGAGCGACTAACGGTGTTGTTCGAGCTGCCGTTGTCGGTGACGTTCACCGTGATGACCGAGCTGCCCGTCAAGTTGTTCTGGGCCGAATCGAAGGTGATCGTGCCGGTCGTCAAGGGATTCGTGTAGCTGACGCTCGGGGTCGGAATAACGCTCGGGTTGCTCGAGCTGACGGTGATGTTCAATGACTGCGTTTCATTCGTCGCTCCCGACGAGATGCCCGACAGGCTCACCGTCTGCGCGGGCGGATTGCCATTGCCCAGGAGCAGGATGTCAGGGAGCGGATTCAACGTGGGCGGATCATTCACTGCGTTGACCGTCAGCACGAAACTGTTGCTCCGGCTGCTGGCACCGTCACTGACCGCCACTGTCAGGAGCGTAACGCCGAACTGGTCGGGCGAAGGTTTGACCAGGAGGGTTCGGTTGGTGCCATTGCCGTCAAAGAAGATGTTCGTGGCGGCGACGAGGGCGCTGTTGGTCGAAGTTGCACTTAGGATGAGTTGGAATGGAAGCGTGTCGGGATCACTTACGTTGAAGGACCGCACCAGGACTGTGTCTTCGTCCGTGCTCAAGGGGCCCGTCAGTCCAGAGATCGTCGGGGGTTGACCGGCCTGCTGCACGGTCAGCGTCGCCACCAGGCTGGTCACGGAACCCGCAATGTTAGAGACCACGACGAGGTAGTTGCCCGCGTTGGCGGCCTGGGCGTTGGAGATCGTGAGGATGGCATTCGTCGCGGATGGAAGATTGGTACCGGCCAGTTGCCACTGGTAAACCAGGGGCGCAGTGCCTGTGGCGCTCACGCTCAAGTTCGCCGTGCCACCCACCACGACGGACTGGCTTTGCGGATGAACGGTAATCACCGGAATCTCGGGCTGCGCCGCCTGCACCGTCAGCACGAAGCTGTCCACGGCCCCAGCACCACTGCCGTCCTGGACGGTAAGTGTGATGTTCGCAGTGCCGCTCTGGCCGGGGAGCGGAGTTATTGTGAGGACCCGGCTGGCTCCGGGACCGATGATGGCAAGACCGGAGGCCGCGACCAGGTTCGTATTTGAAGAACTCGCGGTGACGAGCAGATTGCTGGCTGCGGTCTCGCGGTCCGTCACGACAAACGGCAACCCGAGCGTCCCGCCTTGCGCCATCGTTACATTCGAGACATCGGTGATGCCTGGCGGATCGTTCACCTGCTGCACCATCACCACAAAGGTATCCATTGCGGTCAGGCCCCCTTCGTCGTGCACCACTACCGAAATCGTGGAGTTGCCGGCGGCGTTGGCCAGCGGCGTCAGGAGGAGCGAGCGGTTCGCGCCGGAGCCGCCCAGGAGCAAATTGGCCGACGGGATCAAAAGCGGATTCGACGAACTGACGGAAACAACCAGGCTGGCCTCGGGAGTTTCCAGGTCTCCAATGGTGAAGTTGACCGTGAGTCCATTGGTATCTTCGTTTACCGACTGGTCGGGGATGTCGGTGATGGTCGGGGGCTCATTGACTGGATTTACAGTCAGCACAAACACGCGGCTGGCGCTGTTGTTGTTCGTGTCGGTTGCCGTAATGGTGATGGTCGAACTGCCGCTTTGATTTGTCGCCGGCAACAGCGTCACGGTGCGGTTGCTGCCGCTGCCTCCAAAGGTGATGTTCGCGGTGGGGACAACGTTCGTGTTGGACGAGGAGCGGGCCAGCACCACGTCGCCCACGGGAGTGGTGTCGTCGCTGACTGCGAACGCAATCACGCGCGCTGTATCTTCTGGCGTCGATTGGTTCTCGATGGCCGAGAGCACCGGCGGGTCGTCGATGGATCTCACGGTCACCGTGAAGGTGCGGAGCACGATGTTGTTCGATGGCTGTCCGTCGTTCGCAGTCACCATGACCGTCGCCGTGCCGAAGGCATCCGGTGCGGTAACGAAGCTCAGCATGCCCGTCGTCTGAGGATGGACGTAGGCAACACTTAATGCCGAGACCAAGGCCGGATTGTCTGAAACGGCGGAGATCTCGAGGAATTGCAACTCATTGGCAGGACCCGCGCTGATGCCGCTCAACGGAACAGTGCCGGTTCCCGAGTCTTCGTTCACCGTCACGTCGTTGATCGGGCCCAGGGTCGGTGGATCATTTACAGGCGCAACCACGACTGAAATGCTGCCCGTGCTCACCGCGCCCCCGGCATCCGTGGCCGTGAAGCTGATGACCGCCGTACCGGACTGGTCCGGCGCAGGCGTCACTTGGAGCGTTCGGTTCGCGCCGGTACTGCTGAACGAGATGCCGGAATTCGGAACGAGGCTCGGGTTTGAGGAAGTGCCCACCAGCAACACAGTCCCTGCGTCCGAATCGACATCTTGAATGGTGATGGCCGCGAGTGCCGAGGGCGTGTCCTCGCGCGTGGCGACGCTGGCCGGCGCGATCACCACGGGCGCATCGTTCACTGACTGCACGGTCAGGACAAAGCTCGTGCTGGCCGAGCCGCCGTTGGTGTCCGTGACGGAAACCGTGATGGTCGCCGACCCTGAAGCATTGGTCGCCGGAATCAGTTGCAACAAGCGCACGGCCCCAGAGCCGCTCATTGACAGACCCGCTTGCGGCACAAGATTTGTGTTCGAGGAACTGGCTGTGATCAGCAGGCTTGGCAGGGGCGTCTCGGCGTCGTCGACATTGAATGGGACGGTGATGGGCTCGTCTTCCCGGGTCGTTGCGTTCGCGATGCCGCCAATGCTCGGCGGTGAATCCACCGGGAGGACTTCGATCGTGAAGCTCCGAGACACTGAGTGATTCAACAGCGCCCCGTCGTCGACGGTGACCATGATGCTCACTACTCCGGTGCCGCCATGCGCAGGAGTGAAGGAGAGCGAACCCGTAGGACCACCTTGAGCGTAATTGACGACCGGCAGGACGAACGCCGGATCGCTCGACTCCACGCTGAGGACCAGTGTCTGCGTTTCGTTCGGTGCGCCGGAGCCAATCCCGTTCAATTGGACTGTGTGGGGCCCGGTGTTCTCTAGAACGGTCACGTTGGTAATGGCCGCGAGCGTCGGCGCGTCGTTGACCGGATTGACAACGAACAGGAATGAGTCGCCGGCGGAACCGCCTTGCCCGTCGGACACGGTGAGCGTGATCGTCGCCGAACCGGATTGATTCGTCGCCGGCAGGAGGCGCAACTGCCGCACAGCGCCGGTTTGGCTGAGCGTGATGTTCGCCATCGGCACCAGGTTTGTGTTCGAAGACGACACGGTCAGCACCAGGTTCGACAAGGCAGTCTCCACGTCCCCAATTGTGAAATTGACGATATGCAACGTGTCTTCGGGAACCGACTGACCCGGGATGTCGCTGATGAAAGGCGGGTCATTGCCGGGGTGGACGTGGACATTGAATGTTCGCACGAGCACATTGTTCGATGCGCCGCCGTCATTGAGGCGCACGGTGATGCCCACGTCGCCGTTCTTGTTCGGTTGCGGAAGGAGTCGCAGAAGGCCGTTGGACGAAGACGGCGAGTAAACCACGACGGGCGTCGGGATGATGCTCGTGTCTGACGACTCGGCCGTTATGATCAGATTCTGAGGTTCATTGAGCGGACCGCCGCTAAGGCCGGTCATCTCGATGCTCAGCAACCCGGCGTCCTCGTCGATGTCCAGATCGGCGACCGGATTGAACGTCGGTGGGTCATTTACGGATGCCACGTTCAGAACAAACGTGTTGGAACTGGTGCCACCACTCGTGTCGGTGACTTTCACAGTGATGGTCGACGCGCCGAATTGATTCGTCCCAGGAACCACCGTCAGCACGCGGTTCGATCCGCTGCCGCCAAACGTCATCATCGACGGTGGGAACAGCGTCAGGTTGGTTGAGAACGCCTCCAGATTGAGCATGGAAGGGTCATCCTCAAGGTCGTTGACCGTGATTGGAATGGCGACAGGGGTGTCTTCCATCGTGGTCTGGTTGTTGGAGATGACAATCTGAGGCAGGTGACTCAGCGGACGAACCGTGACCAGGAAGGCTGACAAAGCGGTGTTCCCGTTCGGGTCGGCCGCCGTCAGCGTGATGAAAGTACTTCCATATTGGCCGATCACCGGCGTGATGGTGACCGTGCGACTGCCGCCAGAGCCGCCGAGCGCTATTCCGGCCGTGGGAACCAGGCCTGTGTTCGAGGAACTTCGGCTGAGGGCGAGGCTGTTGGCCGGCGATTCCGGATCGCTGACCGTAAATGGAATGGGGCCCAACACGCTGTTTTCATTCATGACCTGGTTGGGCACGGAGGAAATGAGCGGAGCCCCGTTGACCGTGACCGTGAACGTGCGTGTCAGGATGTTGTTCACGACTTGTCCATCGTTCACGGTCACGGTGACGGTGGCGCTCCCGCTGGAATTGGGAATGGGGAGGAATGTCAGCGTGCCGGAGTTGGCCGGACTGGTGTAGTTCACTGTCGGATGGGGAATCAGGCCTGGATTGCTGGAACTGGCAGCGACGATCAAAGTCTGCGTCTCGGCAGGGCTGCCACTAGTGATGTTGGCCAACGGGACCGTCTGCACCGGCGCATTCTCGTTCAGTGTCAGGTTGCTGATGGGATTGAGCGTCGGCGACTCGTTCGCTGTCGTCGTGACGGTGAGCTGGAAGGTATTGCTCACACTGGATGTGGAGTCGCCCAGAATGACGGTAATGGCTGCAGTGCCCGTTTGGTTCGCCAGCGGCGTGAGAGTGACGGAACGGCTCCCGCCGGAGCCACCAAAGACGATGTTGTTTGTGGGGATCAGATTGGTGTTCGAGGAAGCGGAGCGCAGCGTGAGATTCGCCAGGGGCGTATCCGGATCGGCGATGGTGAATGGAATGGGGGCCGTTGGGATGTTCTGCGGCGTCGTCTGATCGGCGATGGCGGATAACGTTGGCGGATCCTCCACCGTTCCGACGTTCAGCGTGAAGGTTGTGTTGGTGGACAGGCTGCCGTCACTGACGGTGACGGTGACGAGAGCCGAGCCGCTCTGGTTCTCCGCAGGGGTGATGACGAGGGCACGATTGGTGCCGCTGCCACCCAGGACGATGTTCCCGTTCGGCACCAGCGTGGGATTCCCGGAGGTCGCAGTCAGGGCGAGGCTGCCCGGTGGCGTTTCCATGTCTGAAATGTTGAAGAGGATCGGCTGAGTCGGGGTGTCCTCCAGTGTGGACTGTGGGCCGATGCCCGTGAGCGTGGGCGGATCGTTCACGGGATTGACGGTCACAGTGAAGCTCATGTTGCTGCCGCCCGAATTGATGTCCCGCGCGGTGAGCCGGATGAGCGTGACACCGGAACGGTTCGGCAGCGGAGTCAAGGTGATGCTCCGGTTGGTGTCATTTCCGATCAGCACGATGTTCGAGTTGGGAATCAGCGCCTCGTTGGTGGATTGGGCGGTCACCACGAGACTGGGAGCGAACGTCTCTGCGTCGCGCACGGTGAAGTTGATGGGCCCGAGCACCGTGTCTTCGGGAATCGTTTGATTGGTGATAATCGAGAGCGTGGGAGGCACGTTCGCGGACGGCCGCACGTTCAGTTGGAAGGAGCGCGCGAACACATTGTTCGAGTTCCTCAGATCATTGACGACGACGCCGAGGGAGTAGGAGCCGGATTGGTTGTTCGACGGCCTGAAGTTGAGCACGCCGGTCGAGCCGCCGCTGTATGCGACCGCCGGCGCAGGATTCGCCCAGAAGGTGCCCGGGGCATTGTTGGTGACGATAATGGACAAGGACTCGGTCTCGTTGGCCGGCCCGGCACTGATCCCGGTCAGGGGCACACTCATGGCACCGGGAGAAATGGCGACGTTGACGTTCGTCAAAGCGTCCAACGTGGGCTGGTCGTTCACCGCGATCACGGAAACGAGGAAGCTGGTGGCGTTGGACGCGATCCCGTCGCTGACCGCCACGCTCACCAAGGACGTGCCAAACTGGTTGGGCAGCGGAACAAGCGTTACGGTACGGTTGCTGGTGGGGCCGCTGATGAAGATATTCGTCGCCGGCAGGACAGCAGGGTTCGTCGAGGTCGCAGTGACGAGGAGGCTCAGCGCGGCCGTTTCGGGATCGCCGATCGTAAACGGCACCGTCAGGACGCCGTCTTCGAGCATCGATTGCGGGCCAATGCCTGAGATCGTCGGAGGATCGTTGGCGGGATTGACGGTGATGTTGAAGGTGCGGGTCGTCGTGCTGTTGGTCGCGCCGCCGTCATTAACGGTCACGGTGACGACGACCGCGCCGGTCGCCATCGCAACTGGCGTATAGCTCAGGACGGCCGTTGAGTTGCCGTTCGTGTAACTGATCGCGGGATTCGGAATGAGCGATGGGTTGCTCGAAATGGCAGAGAGGGAAAGCGTCTGGCTTTCGTTGGGGCCGGGACTGATGCCACTCAACGCCACGGTCTGGGTCCCTGCGCCTCTGGAGACCGCTTGATTCGGGATTGCCGCGAGCGTCGGCGGATCGTTAACCGCGGCGACCGTGAGGACGAAACTGATGTTGGTGCTGCCCCCGCTTCCGTCGTTGAGCGTCACGGTGATGGTCGCGATGCCCGATTGATTGGCAGCGGGTGTCACAGTGACGGTCCGGTTGGCGCCCGTGCCGCCGAAAGTGATGTTGCCGGAGGGAACGAGCCCGGCGTTCGAGGAGGACGGCACGAGGGACAAACTACCCAGGGCCGTTTCGACATCGCCAACAGTAATACTGAGCGGGCCGGTGGGAACGTCCTCGTCGGTCCTCAGGTCGGGCAGGCCGGACAAGGTGGGAAAATCGTTTACGTTGGTGACCGTGAGCACGAACGAGTCGGTTGCCGAAAGACCATAGGCATCGGTGACGATGAACGTGACGGTCACGGAGCCGGTCTGGTTAAGCAGCGGCGTGAGTGTCGCCGTGCGGTTGGAGCCGGGGCCACCCAGGAGGATGGCGGAATTCGGGAGCAGGCCCGGGTTCGACGACGATGCGGTCACGATGAGGTTTTCAGCGGCGGTCTCGTGATTGCTCACCGTGAACGGAATCACTACCGGCGTGTCTTCGGGGGAGGAACGATCCGGGATATCCGAGATGACCGGCGGCAAAATAACTTCGACGATGTCGACGGTAAAGGACCGGCTGGTAACGTTGTTGCTCGCGCCGTCGTCCATCACGGTCACGGTGATGGTGGCGCTGCCGCTGGCATTGGGCACGGGTGTGAAGGTGAGGGAACCGGTTGAGTTGGGGGATTGGTAAATGACGGTCGGCGTCGGCAGGCGATTGAGATCGCTCGACATCGCCGTCACAGTCAGCGACTGGCTTTCATTTGCGCCGGCTGTGATGCCGGCGAGCTGTACCGTGGCCAGACCCGAGTTTGCATTGACCATCCGGTCCGGAATCGTGTTCAGCGTCGGCGGATCGTTGACCGAGTTCACAGTGAGGACAAACGTGTTGCTCGTGACGAGACCGTTGGTGTCCGTGACGCTGACACTAATCGGCGCTGCGCCAAAGAGGTTGGTGGCTGGCAGAATTGTCAGCACCCGGTTTGAGCTGGTGCCGCTCAAGGTCAACGCCGACTGAGGAACCAGCGTCGTGTTGAACGAGATGGCCTCGATCCTGAGCTCGGACGGGTCATTCTCAGCGTCGGCGATGGTGAGCGAGATGGCGATGGCGATGTCTTCGCCGGTCGATTGATTCGTGGCGCCCAACAGCACAGGCGGATCGTTCATGGGCAGCACGGTCAGGAGGAAAGAGTCCGTGGCCACCAGGTCGTGCTCGTCCTTCACGCGGATCGAGATCTGCGCCTGGCCGAAGCGGTTCGTCGCCGGAAAGACCTGGACGAAGCGGTTTCCGTCACTGCCGCTGAGGAAAATATTGGCCAGTGGAACCAACTGCGTGTTGGAACAACTGACAGTCAGGCTCAGCGCGCTGGCAGGCGTTTCGAAGTCCCCGATGGTAAATGGCAGCAGCGCTGTGGAGTTGTCCTCGTCGACGGTTTGATCCGCCACGTCCGAAATGGTCGGCGGCACCAGGACACGCAGCACGGCGGCGGTGCTGGCCGTGGCACCGACGGGATTGCGGACCAACGCCCGGTAGTTGCCCTGCTGGGCTGGAGCGACCGCGAGCAACGAGAGACTCGAATTCGTCGCACCCGTCATATCCGTCCCATTGAATTGCCATTGAAAGGAGAGCGGAGCGAAACCCGACGCGCTCACGGAGAAGGTGACGTTCGTACCGCTCACGACCGTGAGGCTCTGCGGGCCGGCGGTCACGATGGGGGCTTGCTCCACGGCGGTGACGACGGCGATAGAATTGTCCGCGGGCGTGTAGTCGAACGAATCGCTTTCCAGAATGAATCGATTCGTCAATGGCCCAAGCACCATCGGAGCGAACACAAACGTCGCGGTCCGTGGCAGGCCTGGGGTCAGATTGCCGATGCCGCAACGCACCGTACCCGCGTCATTCGTGCAAGCCCCCTGCGGCCCCACGCCCGAAACGTACACCACCCCCGCCGGCAACGGCGCCACCAGGCGCACCCCATTGGCCCCCTGCGGACCATTGTTGGTCATCACCACGACACAAGTCAGATTGCTCGTTGCCGCCACCGGATTGGGCGAACGCGAAGCCCCCAGCGAAAGATTCGCCGACGTGTTCACCGGCGTGACGACCTGCGCCGAATTGTTCTGCGCCGCCGAATCCACTTCCCCCCCCGCAACAACCGCCGAATTCGTGAGAAGCCCCACACTCGCCGTCGTCGTCATCACCACAATCTGCGCCGTCCCCCCCGCCCCCGCCGCCACATTCCCAAAATCGCACACCACCATCGAACCCGTATTCGTGCAAGAACCCCCTGTGGCACTCGCCGAAACAAAATTCACCCCGTTCGGCAGCGGATTCGTCAACATCACCCGCGTCGCCCCGACCGGCCCCAGATTCGTCACCGTCAGGAAATAAGCCACCGACGTATCCAACACCACCTGGTTCGTCGAAGCCGCCATCGACAACACCAGATTATTCACCGGCAAAATCCTCGTCGTAATCTCCGCCGAATTGTTTGCCGCCACCAAATCCAACCTGTCCCCCGACACCTGCGCCCGATTCGTCACAATAACACTCGAAGCCGCCTGCACCACAATCGTCACCACCGCCACCGCCCCCGGATCGATATTGGCCACGTCGCACCGCACCACACCACCCGCCACGTTCGTGCATGCCCCCCCCGGCACCGTGGCCCCGACGAACAACGTCCCCGGCGAAATCGTATCCACCAACCGCACCCCCGCCACCGCCGCAGGCCCCAAATTGCTCAACGACACCGAATACGTCAGATTACTCAGCAAGCCCACCGGATCAGCCGACTCCGCCACCCCCACCGCCAAGTCCGCAAACGGATCCGCCGTCGAAATATTCAACCCCCACCCCCCCGTGACGAACCCCACGTCACTCGACAAATCATCCACCACGAAGAGCGACCAAACCCCGTTCGGATTGGAACCGTTGAACACCGCCAACGCGCCGCCATACGGCCCCGCCGGCGCCGGAGCCGGAAACACATCCGAATCCAACTCCGGGTCGATATCCGTGGGCCGATAGGCGATACTGTTAATGACCCCCGCATTAGGCAACGACGCCTCCGCCCCGTCATCAAACGACACCGTCACATCGGCCATATCGATGCCGCCCCCCGCATCCGACATCAGGATGACCGACTGTCCCGAAGGGCCGACGAGCAGAATATCGAAATCCCCCGGAAACGTATGCGACACATTGCTGAGCGTGACCGTCACCTTGTAAACCGTGCCCGTCAACCCGGACACCGTGATGGTGGACGGATAAGGCGAACCCACCCCGGGCCCACTCCCGCTCGCATCCGCCACCGTGATGGCCTCCATGCTCCCGAACGCGGCCGGCGCGACCACGACCGCCGTCAACTGCGTGGCGACGTTGTTGGCCAGGTTCACGTCGTTGCCCGGGGCGGTGACGAGCGCCGAACTGGCCACGACCCCTGCCTGGTCGGCGCGAAGCCCGACGGTCACCACGGCGCCGGCGTTGGCCGACAGGGTGCCCAAAGAGCAAACCACCCGCCCTGCCTCATTCGTGCAGGCCCCCTGCGACCTGTTGATCGACAACAGCGTCATCCCGGGCGGCAACGTATTCGTGAGCATCACTCCTCCGACGGGGACAGCCCCGCGGTTGGTGATCGTCATCGTGAACAAAACGTTGCTCGTCACCAACACCGGATCGGGATTCTCGGTGAGCATCAGGGCCAAATCGAAGGCCGGCAGGATTGTCACCTCGTAATCCTCCACTTCGCCATCCGTCGCCGGTCCTTCGAAGGAAAGCCCTCCCGCAGTGCTGAACCGGAACCTTGCGAATGTGTTCGTGCTCACCGCGCTTGCCGGCACATTGAATGTCAGCAGATTGACCCCGGCGGTGAGAGCACGGCTTGAGAAAATCTGCTCGTTCATGTCCATCCAGGAACCGTTGGCTGAGAAATCCACCCAGGCGTCAAGAAAGCCGTTGGTGGAAGCCGTCACCGCGACGGTCGCCGTGCCGCCCTGAAGCAGTTGCGATGTGAACGCGACGCCATCTTCGTCGTCAGTGCCGTTGAGGTCATCGCCGCGGGCGGTCGCGCTGGGCTGGCCTTCCGGCTCACGATCGATTGCGCTGCCTAGCCGAATTCCAGGAAGGATGCGATGCCAGGCGCCGTCGGAGAGACTCAGTGTCGGGTAACCATTGGCTTCAGGCGCATCGCCAAAGTCGGCTTCGATGACTTGGAGTTGCGCGACGATGCTCGTCGCGGACCCGCCGGGATTAGTCACAATGAGGCTGTATCCACCCGAGTGCGATGGCTGAAGGTTTGTGAGCGTGAGCGTTGGCGCTGTCTGGCCCGCCAAAGGAGTCGCAGCGTTGAAATACCATTGGTAGCTCAACGGTTCGGTGCCGGTGGCGGAGGCAACGAAGGTTGTGTCGCTGCCCGCGAAGTTGGTCCGGCTTTGGGGTTGGGTCACGATGACCGGTTGAACGTAGACCGAAAGCAACGCGGGCACGCTCATCACGGTTCGGACCACGTTGCTCACGCGCACCCGATAGGAACCGCTTTGCGACGGCTGAGCGTTTGGCAGCGTCAGGTTTGCTGAGTTGGCGCCCGGGATGTCGACCCCCTCGAACTGCCATTGATAACTCAGAGGCTCGGTGCCAATGGCCACGACGCTCAAAACCGCAGTCTGCCCGGCGACCACGTTCGTGTTTTGGGGATTCGTGACAATCGTTGCCGGCACGAGCACGGTCAGCGTCGCAGGCGGGCTGAGGATGTTGCCCACTTCGTTGGTGATGCGCACCCGGTAGACCCCGGCGTTGTTGGTCTGGGCGCTGAGGATCGCCAGCGCGGCATTCGTAGCCCCGGACAACGGGTTGCCTTCGAGCTGCCACTGATAGCGCAAGGCAGTCCCGTTCGCCGTCACCGAGAGTGTCACCGGGTTGCCATTCGTGACCGTCTGGCTGGCAGGGGGAGTCACGACCTGAGGGAACACATAAGCCTGCACGACGGACGACGCCGTATTGTTTGCCAAATTGTTGTCTGCCTCGGCGGCGCTCACAGTGGCCGTGTTGGTGAATGCACCGGCGGCGGTGACGTTGGCCACCAGCGTGATGAGCGCCGTCCCGTTCGAGGCCACCGTGCCCAGCCCGCAAGTCACCGTGCCGCTGCTGTGCGAGCACCCTCCCTGACTCGGCACCGCCGAAACAAAACTCAACCCCGCTGGCAACACATCCACCACCGAAACAGCCGTGGCCGTCGAAGGTCCCGCATTCGTCACACGGAGGACGTACGTCGCATTACTCCCCACCGTCAACGCCCCTGCCGGCCCCACATTGCCCAACGAAAGCTCCGCCACAGCGCCGACCGCCACCGCGTAATCCTCCACCTCCCCGTTGGCCGCCTCGCCGACGAACGACAACCCGCCCACCGTGCTGAACCGGAACCGCGCGTAACTATTGCCCGACACCGCGCTCGCCGGCACCACGAACTGCAACGCATTGGCCCCCGCCACCAACACCACGTTTGTAAAAATCTGCTCCCCCGCCTCCGCCCAACTCCCATTGCGATTAAAATCCAACCAGGCACTCAAGACCCCATTCGTCGACGCCACCACCGACACGCTGGCCGACTGGCCCACGCGCACCGGCGTCAAGAAGGACACCCCGTCCTCGTCCGCCTGACCATTCAGGTTGTCCCCTGTGGCCGCCGCCCCCGGCTGGCCATCCGGCTCGAAATCGAGCAGCGAACCCAACCGGACCCCGGGCGCAATGCGATGCCGCGCGCCGTTATTGGCCAACAACACCGGGAAACTCGGATCCGGCGCATCGCCGAAATCCATCTCCAACACCGTCAAGCTGGCCGAACTGCTCGTGACCAGCCCGGCACTATTCGTCACGCGCACCTGGTAAGCCCCGGCATTGTTGGTCAAGACATTGGTCAGCACCAACGTCGCATTCGTCGCCCCCGGCAGCGCCGTCGAGCCCTGGAAGAACCACTGATAAGCGAGCGGCGCTGAGCCTGTCGCCGTGACGCTGAACGTGGCCGTGCTGCCGGCAAGATTGGTGCGGCTCTGCGGTTGCGCGGTGATTGCGGGTGGAACCAGCACCGTCAACGTCGCCGACGGGCTGACCTCCGCGCCCACTGCATTGCTCACGCGCACACTGTAGTCGCCCGCGTCGGCCGGTTGCGCGGAAGCAATCGTCAGGGTCGAGTTCGTTTTGTCGAGCAGGTTGGTTCCAGCCAGGCGCCACTGGTAGCTCAATGGCGCTGAACCGGTCGCGACGACCGTGAAGGTCGCCGGATTGCCGTTGGTCACGGTCAAACTTTGCGGCGGCGTGGTGACGTGAGGCGGATTGAGGGCCGTGGTCACTTCCGTCGAAGTGTTGTTGGAAGCGGCCACGTCGAATTCGGTGGAAAAAGCGGAGGCGCGATTCGTCAGCGAAGCCACGGCAGTGGGCGTGACGGCGATCGCCACTGTTGCGGACGCCCCGCTGGCCAGCACTCCGAGCGAGCACGTCACAGTGCCGCCCGACGGAGTGCAACCGCCCTGGCTTGGCGTGACTGAACCGAACGTGACGCCCGCGGGCAGCACGTTTGTGAACAGTACCGCGGTGGCCGCAGACGGGCCCGCGTTGCTCACCGTCACCGTGTAGGTCAAGTTACTGCCAACCCCCACAGGATCTGGCGCGTCACTCTGAAACACGACGAGATCCGCCACCGGCGCGACGCTGACCATGTAATCCTCCACCTCACCATCCGCCGCGGGACCATCGAACGATAAGCCGCCGGCGGTGTTGAAGCGGAAGCGGGCGAAGGTATTGCCCGCGCTGGCCGAGGGCGGCACAAGGATGTTTAGAATATTGTTTCCGGCGGCCAGCGAGCGGTTGGTGAAGATTTGTTCGCCGGGCTGCGCCCAGCTGCCGTTGGCGTTGAAGTCGAGCCATGCGTTGAGAAAGCCCCCGGTGGAGGCGACGACTTCCACGGTGGCCACCTGGCCTGCGCGCAGCGGGGTGGTAAAGGTCACGCCGTCTTCGTCGTCGAGGCCGTCGAGGTCGTCGCCGGTGGCGGTCGCGTTTGGGTTGGCGTCGACTTCGAGGTCTATCGCCGCGCCCAGCCGGACGCTCGGCACGATGAGGTGCCGGGCGCCGTTGTTGGCTTTGAGGGTCGGATAGGCCGGGGCGGGGGCGTCGCCCAAGTCGAGGGTGCGCACGGTCAGTGTGGCCACGAGGCTGGTGGTGGCTCCGGCGGTGTTGGTGAGGATGACGTCGTAGTTGCCGGCGTGGCTGGGGGTGGCGGCGGGGATGAAGAGGGTGGGGGCGGTTTCGCCGGGCAGGGGTGTGCTGTTGTAGCGCCATTGGTGGGCCAGGGGGGCGGCGCTGTTGGCGGTGACGGTGAAGGTGGCGGGGTCGCCGTTGGTGACGACCTGGCTCTGGGGTTGGCTGGTGATGGTGGGTGGAAAGAGTCGCGTGAGGACGGCGGGTGGGCTGCTGGTGATGCGGTTGATGTCGTTGGTCACGACGATGGTGAAGAGGGAGCCGTCGTCGGAGGGTGTGGTGGGCGGTGTGGTGTAGGTGGTGTTGGTGGCGTTGGGGATGGTGGTCCCGTTCTTAAACCATTGAAAGAAATGGGGTGGGGCGCCGGTGACGCCGCAGGTGAAGGTGGCGACTTGGCCGGTGGCGACGATTTGGTTCGTCGGCTGGAAGACGAAGCCGACGGGGTCGTTGAATCCGGAGGGGGCGGTGGCGCCTTGGGCGTAGCCGAAGAAGTCGATGTCGATGGCGCCGCGTTCGGGGGTGCTGCCCATGCCGAGGGCCAGATAGTTGGTGAAGGGTTGGTCGCTGCCGGAGCCGGCGGTGACGTTGAAGGGGGTGCCGATTTGGGTGCCGTCGGTGTAGATGGTGACGGTGTGGGTGCCGGGGTCGGTGCCGTTGTCGCGGATGGTGATCCAGAATTCGTGGAAGAGGGCGGGGTCGAGGGGGAGCAGGTTGATGGAGCCGGGCTCGCCAGGGTCGACGAAGGAGGTGCGGGCGTTGCCGTTGAGGTTGTTCATGTGCAACCCCTGTTGGGCGAAGGTGAAGGTGGTGTTGGTGCTGATGTCTTCGACGGCGCGGTTGAGGCTGAAGCTGATGAGGAGTCCGCTGGCCCCAGCTTGGCGGATGCCGAAGATGCCTTTGCCGTCGTTGGTGTTGACCCAGCCGTTGGGGGCGTTGGTGAGTTCGAGCCGGGGGTCGCTCGGCGGGGTCAAACGGGCGCGGAAGGTGAGGGTGACGCCGTCGTTGAGCAGCGAGTTGGCGTTGGTGACGGGCGGGTCGGCGTTGATGTCGTGCGTGAAGTAGAAACGGCGGTTATCGAAGCCGCTGGTGCCAACGGCGTTGGCGTCTTCGAGGGTGAGGATGCCGTTGGTGGCTTCGACGCCGCCGATGGCGCCATTGCCGGCGCCGCGGCCCAAGCCGTCCCAGGAATCGATCCCATTCTGGCGATTCCACGTGCCATCCAGCGAGGCAGTGAGGCTGTTGGAAGCGGCGTTGCCCTGGTAAATGTAAGTCCAGCCGCCTTGCGGTGTCGGGTAACGCGGATCGTTTGTGCCGCGAACAGTCAGCTGAGCCGGAGCGCTCGTGATGGCGCCAGAGATGTTCGAGACCACGACCGAGTAAATCCCGGCATCGGACAACTGAAGATTGGTCAGGAGCAGGGAATCGTTGGTTTTCCCACCCAGGTTGCCTCCCGATTTCTGCCACTGGTATGTCAATGGCGCTGTGCCTGTCGCGGTGACGGTGAAAGTATGATTCTCGGTCTCGAACTTCGTCGCCTTCACCGGCTGCTGCGTGATGGTGGGAGCGGCGCGAAGGGACACCGTACCGAGACATGCGGCAACTGCGACCAGCATCGGCCAGCAAACCAATCTGCCCGCCTTAGCCGCGAACTGGCGTCCGCCGCACTCTGGACCTTGGCGCGCTCGCAAAGGTGCGGCGCTCCCCAGAGCGCCGCCACGCCCCCCCACCTTTGCGCCCCGGTACTTAACGAACAACAACATAGCAAATGTCCCATGCCCCTCGCCCCGGAGGGGTTGAGACAACACAACTACCGCCTGCGCGGCCGAACGAAGCCGCTACCATGCCTGCGCGACCGCACTCACCACGGCGCGCGAAGGCCCGTCGTTAGAGCAATATGATGACGTGGAACGGCGCAAATCCTACACGGTTTCGCCGGATTTGCAAATGGTTAAGGCGATAATCGCCGTGTGCGCCTGCACTAAGTCGCCTTTTCAGGCCGCAGGAGCAAGGCACTGTAGCCGCCGATGTGAGGAGGCGGACTCGTTGGAAGCGCGGTTCCGCTTCGTTATGTCGGCGCCTGCGTTCCCGTGCCATACCTCTCGACGTTCGACGCGCTCAAGGTGCTACCGACCTTCGCCTCTTTATCTGAACGTTCAACGTTCAACGAGTTAGGGAGCGGTCAAGGTACCTGCAATGAGCGGTAGAAGTGCCTTGCGGAGGGCAGGTTTGTGTCTAGAAATGTGAAGGTGCCACTGAGGGTGCCGGTGGTGAAGATGTTGCTCCAGGACAAGCAGTTGGTGGAGCGTTGGATGGTCACCGGCCAGGCAGGGGTGGAGCTGACTCGGAAGGTCATTGAATTGGTGGTCTTGGCCAGGTTGGTCAGTAGCATGGGCACCAGGAGGCGGTAGTTGAGTTGCACGGCCCCGGTGGTGCCCCCCACGCCGTCCACGGCTACATAATAGACGGTGTTGCTGGCCGCCTCGAAGTGGAGGCTGCTGGTCAGGCCGTTGGAGCCGCTGTTGTTGTCGCATTCGACGGGGGTCAGGCTGCTGAAGTGGCAGCAGCCGGTGTAGGCGGCCAGCAGGGTGTCGAAGTTGCTGCCGTCGGTGTTGATGTAGAGGGTGCCGTTGACGGGTGGGATGTAGCAGTACCATTTGGAGTGGCCGCCTATCACACCGCAGTGGATGGGTTCGCCGTTTTGGCCGCCGGAGCCGACGGTGCTAAAGGTTTGGCTGCCGGTGTAGCCCAGGACTTGAGAGACGGGGATGAAGCCGGGGCCGGGGGGAATGGAAAACAGGCTAGCGACGAGGTCTTCGTATTTGTCCTGGGAGCGGATGCTGGCGGGTTGGCCGGGGCCGTCGATTTGGCGCAGTTCGAGTTCGGCAGGTTGGCTGTCGAGGGTGCGTCCGCGCAGCAGGACGCTGGCTTGGTAAACGCCGACGTTGGTGGGGCCGACGTCGCGGATGAGCAACGGGGTTGTTGTGGCGTTGGAGAGTGGGGCGCCGTTGAAGAACCATTGCAGGCCGTCAGGTTGGAGGGAGAGGTTGATGTCGAATACGGCGGTGCCGCCGAGAGGCACGACTTGGGTTTTGGGTTGTTGGATGAAAATGGGCAAGAGGTCATCGGTCGGCTCGAAGTCCCAACTCAATACGACGCGCCCGCCGGAGTCGCCGTGGCCGGCGACGACAATGCGATACAAAACGTTGGTCTGGGCGCTGAATCGGATGCTGCTGGTGAGGAATCCACCGCCATCGTCATCGGCGGCGACTTCGGTCAGGTTGCTGAGGTTGTTCCCCGTGTAGGCGGCGAGCAGGGTATCGAAGGAACTGCCGCGAGTGCGGAAATTCACGATGCCGCGAGTGGGTGCAAGGAAGTTGACCCAGACGGAGCGGTCGCCTGGCTTTTCGGCGTGTTGGGGTTCGCCAGGTTCGAGGCTTGCCAAATCGTTGGTGGCTTCGACCACGCCGCGTTGTGTGTCGATGAAGCCATTGCCTGGAAAGCGGTCGCTCATGAACAGGGCGGGGGTGAGGACTTTCACGAATGCCACGTCGCTCAGTACGGCTCCGGCGGGGTTGGTCACAATGACACGATAGGCGCCGCTTTGCTCGGGTTGGACGCGGCTGAACGTGAGGGAGGGACCGGTCGCGCCGCCGATGGGGTTGCCGTTGAGCAACCATTGAAAGTTCAAAGGGCCGGTTCCTTCCGCATCGACAAAGAGCGTGACGGTACCATCGGGGTTCACGGTCTGGCTCAGGGGTTGGACCCGGATGAAAGGCGGCGAGAGCACAGTGAGCAAAGCCTGCGTGCTGGAGACGCTGCCTGCCACGTTCGTTACGATGACCCGGTAAAGCCCCGCGTCCTGCGGACCGACATTGGGCAAGGCGAAGGTCGTCCGATCCTGCGCAAATGGCAGGACGACCAGCGCACCGCGCATCCACTGATAAAACAGAGGAGGCGTCCCCGTGGCCTGGACGTTAAAAACGGCTGTTTGTCCCTGGGTGACCGTGAGGCTTTGCGGCTGCTTGGCAATCATCGGCGGCGCAGCCAGCACCAGCCTTGCATTCACGCTTATCACGGGCCCGGCCGCGAACTGAGCGACAACGGAATAATTCCCAGCGTTCGACGCCTGCACGTTCGTGATAGTCAGCGTCCGGCCGTTCTCCCCTGGAATTGGGTTGCCCTGAAATCGCCACTGAAACGCCGTTGGCGCGTCTCCGGCGGCATTGAGCGTAGCCGCAGTGAACTTCCCTGTGCCATTGATGGGCACGTTAAGGCGCAACGGATCCACCATTACCCGTGGCCGGTTCGCAAGCACCACAAACACGCCTCTGGCCGCCAGGATTACGGGTACAATGTCCCAGCCGTTCGCCCCAAAGCGATTCGTTCTCGTCGCTCCCTCTGGAGCTGGCGTCAGGTTCGGCAGCGGTCGGTCAAACTCATATACGACGTCGCCCGACTGGGGAGCAAACCCCATCAAATCCTCGAATCGGCAGGGTTCGAGAGCCTGGCAGCCGACAAGATTCGGCCCAAATGCCGCGTCGAGCCGCGCACGAGGGGTGGCCCGCACGCCACTGATGACGCGTACGAGCGCCACCGGCACGTTCAGAAAGGCGCCTTCTCCGGGATTCAACGCGCCGGCAGGCGTCCCGACGGAGGTTTGCACCCACTGTTTATCAAAGACGTCATAGGTAAACTGTATATAGTTACCCGTCGCGGGATTGAATTTCGCCAACTGCGACCCGTCGGGCATGTCCGGAAAGAGTTCGTCGAGTGTATTGCTCCCTACAATGAGTGGGTTGGCAATGGCGTTCCAGCCGGGTCCGAGGTTCAGCGTATAGGAAAGTGATTGAGGCTGAGGCGACTGCTGCGCCTGACCGGGAAGAGCGTTCCCAGCCAGGACCACAAGGCTCATCATGAGCACTCTCAACTTCATAAATGCAGCCCAGCAGCAATTCTCGCGCCCGAACGCAACGCCAGCCTGGAGCTGTTGGCGTGGGAGCGGGGTAGACAAGCGCAGGTTACTCCGCGCACGCCAAATACGCAATCATACGCAACCCCATTTTGTTCGAAAGGCGGTGGAGGAACGCGGGACTGGTCTAGAAAATCCCAAGCGGAGAGCGTTGCGCCCTTGGAGCTGGGGCAGAACCATTAAGAACAGGAAACGGTCGGAAAGTCAATCCAAGCCGATCCAAACGGCCCATTCCATCGTTCAATAAGCCGTTCATTAAGCAGAAGCACAACAACGGATTGAAACTATGAAACTGGCCCCACTCCTGTTACTCGCTACCGCTCTGACCCTCACCGCCGAGACGGAGGAAAAACTTGTGAAGCGCTTTGTTGTCCAACCGGGAGGCACCGTCGTCGTGGATGTGGACTTCGGCTCGGTCGACGTGAGCACATCCGCCGCCAACGAAGTTGTCGTAGACGTGCTGCGCCGAGTCACCCGGGCTTCTGAAGCCGAGGAGCAGGAATTCCTGGCGGATCGGCCCGTGACGATCACGCCGGAAGGCGATACCGTGACAATATCCTCCCGCCCCCAAGCTCCTCGCAAGAGCTCCTCCTCCAGCGGCAAGCAGAGCACGGAAGCTAAATACACCATTACCGTGCCCGCGAAATTCAATGCTCAGCTCAAAACCGCCGGCGGCACCGTGTCCGTGAGCGATCTCACCGGTGACGTCAAGGCCGCGTCCAACGGGGGCTCGCTTCAGTTTACACGGCTTCATGGCGCGCTGGACGGCGCCACTGCTGGCGGCCCCATCCAAGTTGCAGACTGCGAGGGCGAACAGCAGGTCAAGACCAGCGGCGGGAAGATCGATGTGACCGGCGGCAAAGGCTCCTTCGATGGGAAAACTTCGGGCGGCCCCGTGTCCGTGAAGGATTTTCACGGAGCCGTGCAAGTGAAGACCAGCGGCGGCAAGATCGTCGTCGACAACGTCGCCGGCAAAGTCGACGGCAAGACCACGGGCGGCGGCATCGAGGCGAGCTTCGCATCGCCTCCCTCCGATGAGGTCAACCTGTTCACCTCCGGCGGCGGCGTCACGTTGCGTGTGCCCGAGAATGCCGCCTTCGATCTGGACGCCGCCACGAGCGGCGGCAATGTGAACAGTGATCTGGCCGTCGAATCCACCGGCAAGCCCTCTCGCGATCATTTGAAAGGGCCGGTCAACGGGGGCGGCAAGTCCATCGTGCTTCGAACAACAGGCGGCAGCATTCGCCTGCAGAAACAGTAAGGCGGTGGTTCTCTCGGGGCGCGTCGGTCCGCGCGCATCGCCGCATGAACTGAAGCTGGCACCGGCTGATTGAGAAGTTTCGGCGCGCGCAGAGCGACGCGCCCTACCTCGCGTCGGCAGTGGCGATACGTCGCTAGGACGGCTTAAGTCTGCCCTAGCGCCTCAGGCGACGCTCTATCCTCCCTTCAATTCAGGGCTCCAGGCTACGTGGGCGCGAACTTCGGAACCGAGACAGCGCTTGAGCCATGCGGGCGCCAAGTTCGGCAGATTCGCCTGCACCCTCCTCCTCAGGGTTCGTTCGCAAGGCGCGTACTTGACTCCCGCTCTCCAAACCTTCGAACTCTGTATAGCCTGTCCGACGAAGCACACGCTTTGGCCTGGTCGCAACACGCAAGTTTGGAGTCCCACGCCGCTCATCCAACCGCCCTCATGGAGATCCGACCAGCCCGAGGCCGTCCGCACTTCCTTCCGCCAAGTTGGCCCTCCGCGAATGGAGCCGCTGAATGCGATCGGCTTGCTGGTTCCATTCGTAAGGCAAAAAAGCGGGACCCGCTGGCCGTTGCCCTCCTTGGAATATCCCACGTCCAACAACCTCACAGAGCCTGAACTGCGGAGGGAGAGTAACAAGACGCCGGGGAGAACGAGCACTATCGCGACTGCAAGGACCAACCTGAGTTGGCCAGCGGCTTGGGAAGGTTTCATATGTCTTATTGCGATGAATCCAATTCGCTCATCACCGCTGGCCGGCAGTTCGTTGCGCTGTCGCAAACGCATAATTCCTCCGGAAGTCTTCTACAAAGCGGCGCTGATTGGGATGCTCGCGGGAGAACTGGTGGAGCATTTGCTCGGCGGCTTCCTCCCGACCAGTGCGCATCATGACACCGGCGAGTCCTGTGACCGCTTCGACGTTCCCGGGACAGATCTGGTTCGCGATGCGATAAGTCTGTTCCGCTTCGGCCGTGAAGCTTCGGTCGGCGAAGAGATTGGCTTGGGCGACCGCAAGCTTGGAGTAAGTCTTCAACTCGACGGACTCTGGCGATTCGTCAGGGTAAACGCGGAACTGCTCGGCGAGCGCGCGCCAGTACTCGACAGACTGCGCGGCCCGTCCGGCCGTGAGCGCGTTTTGCGGGTCACGGCCGCGAATTTCCGTGATTGGGCCGAGCAACGTGGCGTCGCCATAGGTGGACTTCAGGGGGAATGATTCTTCCAGTGCGAACGCGAGTTCCGGGTTCTTCTGGAGCAGCATTTGGAGAAGCCGCTCGTTGACGGCCATCGTGGCGACCGTGCCCGTAATCTCAACCAGCCCGTCCTGACTCTTAGTCGAGCGGGGAAGATCGCCGACACTGTTTTCCCCGGGCAGGACCTGTTTGGGCTCATTTGGAAACTCCTGGTCGTGCTCGAGCCGTCGTTGAAAGTCGGAGAGGTACTCCTGGAAGGCGCGATTGGAATCCTCGTGCGTCAGCGTCGCCAGACGGTCGCCGTAGAGGACGTTGAGGTAATCGAGGTAAGAGGAAGCCGCGAGGCCATTTTGCGTAATGATGACGTGGCGCTCCCCGTCGCTGGTTTCATTCAAGAGCGTGGGGATGAATCGCCCCGGATCCGTGCCGCCCACATACACCATTCCCGGACGAAGCGAGCCGAGCACGGCTTCGCCATAGTCGAGCAACCTTTGCGCCGGCCAATCCTGGGCCGATTCGGCCACCCCGAGCGACTCAAGAATCGGCCCCCAAAGCACCTCCAGGTCGCGCGGGGGCGGCTTTGTTTTGTAACGCTCGCCAATGGGCTTGAACGCCGCATCGATTTCATCCCAATTCCCCGATTCCACGGCCGCGAAGAAGCGCTCCACGTCCGCCGGCACTTGAATGTTGGAGCCCCCGGCCAGGGCGTGGGCCAGAGCGCGGCGATGTCGTGCAAACTGGCGGACTTTGTTCGCGACGATCTGCTCCGCGGTAGGCCCAGACTCGGAAGCGGAGCGCCGATGGGGCAGCCGGGCAAACAGTCGATCGCGCGATTCGTTCGAGGCCGTCGCAGCAGATGCCGGAGGCGGCGCATGGGTCCCGGCTGATGCAGGGATCCGGCTGCTGTCCCGATTCATCAACCGCAAGAGTACAAGCAACATGAAGGTCAAGCAGCCGGCGAGAAAGAGCCACCGCCATGGGGAGCGCGAGCTCAGTTGTTCAGGGGCGCCGGGTTTTCCAGGAACGACGGGCAAAGGAGCGTTCACACCCTACTGACACCGTGCCGGGGCGGACTTGTGTACTGAAGTAGGGCGTGCGTCTCGCCTGCCTGCGAGCGCGCCGGCGGCGCGGGCGGTGGGGCGAGCGTCCTCGCGAGCCGATAGGGTGGGGCGCGTCGCTCCGCGCGCGCCGAGCGTGTGATTCAGCGGGGCCAGCCATCTCCCAGTTCGGACGACGGCGCGAGCGAAACGACGCGCCCGCCTGCCCGTGCCACGGCTCGCGAGGACGCTCGCCCAACGGCCTTCTCTGAGTAATACGCGTTCTGAACGATTTGAGCTTGCTCCGCGGAACCGAAGCAGCTAGCAACGGCGCATGGCACACGTCGTCACCAACAAATGTGTCGGGTGCAAGTTCACGGATTGCGTGGAAGTCTGTCCCGTGGCCTGCTTTTACGAAATGGACAATCAGCTGGTAATTCATCCGGAGGATTGCATCGATTGCACCGCGTGCGTCGCGGAATGCCCGGTGGAGGCCATCTATGCCGAGGCCGACGTGCCGGGGGAATTCCAGGCGAACACCGAATTCAACGCAACCGAATCCCATCGATTGAAGGATTCGGGCGCCGCCGCCATCGTGAAGAAAAAAGACCCGCTGCCCACGGCCGACACACGCAAAGCCGAACTGGGTTACTGAGCGGCCCCGCAGCCGCAGCGGCAACGACGTGAGTCCCTAAGGACTCGGTTCCTGTCTTCCCTAGACTGGTTGCCAAAAGTCATTTCCGAAATGCTGGGCGGCGCCCTGCTGGGCGCCGCGGCAAACCGGCAGGTTTGCCCCACCATTTCGCAAATGACTTTTGGCAATCACTCTAAGATTAAGAAATGGCGGATTTTGGTTCTTAATCCTAATCCCACCCGGGCCTCCATTGGTGAGCGCCTATGTTAGTATTGATCGCGTTGGCCGTGTTTGTGACGAGTCTGCCGGTTAAAGCAACCACCATCAAACTTATGAGCGCAAAGAACATCCTCGGAAAACTGAAACCGTTGGGCAAAGAGAGTTACAAGCAAATGCTCATGCGAAACTATGGCGTCAAGGAGCCGTGCTTCGGCGTGCCCATCGGCGAATTGAAGAAGTTCCAGAAGCGCATCAAGAAGGATTACCAACTGGCGCTCGACCTTTACGACACCGGCAACTACGACGCGATGTACCTGGCGGGGTTGATCGCCGATGACGCGCGCATGACCAAGAAGGACCTGCAACGGTGGGTGGGCAAGGCTTATGCCGGCTCGTTGCCCGGCGCCACCGTGCCGTGGGTCGCGGCAGGGAGTCCGCACGGGGGCGAACTGGCGCTGGAATGGATCGAGTCGAACAAACCGCTCGTGGCGACGGCGGGTTGGACGACGCTCAGCAGCCTCGTTTCCTATAAGGACGACTCCGAACTGGATTTGGCGGAACTGAAGCGGTTGCTCAGTCACGTGCAAAAAACGATCCACAAAGCGCCCGATGGAGTGCGCTATGCGATGAACAATTTTGTCATCGCCGTGGGCAGCTATGTCCAATCCATGACGGAGCTGGCCATTCAGACGGGTGAACGGATCGGCCCATTGACGGCCCACATTGGCAATAACAACTGCGAGGTCTTCTCCGCTCCGGATTACATCCGCAAAGTGCAACAGCGCGGCTCGATCGGGAAGAAGCGCAAGATGATTAAGTGCTGAGCACAGGGATGGTGTAGCCTCACGCCCGACCTGATACCGCGCCAGCCAGGCTGCGGGCGACCCTGGCAATCCACCGACGCGGCGCGGGGATTTGGCCGGCGGCGCGATAGAGCGCGGCGGCGCGGAGGAAAGTGTGTAACTCACTTCGCGCGCGCCGTACGTTCATGATGTCCACGGAGATACTGAGTGCCAGCCAACCAAACAACCAAACGAAGAAAGGCGGCGGCCCCAGACCCAGAACCATCAGCATCAAGGAGGTCGCTACGATACAGGCCCAAGGCATCGTGAGCACTCGGAACTGGGCCTTCGACGCGCCTTCACCGCTGTTCCTGGACCTGGCGCCAAACCACAGCGCCACCCACCCGAGCGCCCAGAGATCGACGAGGAACACGACGAGGTTGGCCGCATACATACACGCCCAGTAAACCCCTCCGTAGCCGCCGCGGTCAGTGCCATGGAGCAACGCGTAAATTATCCAGACGATCTCCACCGCCAGGAAGAGCCCCATCGGCGCAGCGAACAGCCGCCTTAATCCGAGCCAATGGCCGCGAAGCAGGTCGCCAGTCGTCAACGGCGTGGAGAGCAGGAGTTCGAGCGCGCCGCGGTCGCGGTCCGCCGAGAAGGTGCAGGCCGATTGCGAACTGATCCAGGTCTTGAAGATAACGTGCAGCAGCCAGCAGGCGCCCAGCACCAGACCCCGTTCGTTCCAGCGCGCGTTGAGTCCCACGGTCGCCCAGATCGCCAGGCCGGCCAACGCGGCGAGGAAAAACCACGGATACCATGGCACGACGCGATCGCGGTTGTTGAGCCAATAGATCGGATTGACAGCCAGCATCTGCCTCCGGCGTTCCGCGCGCGCGGCGGAATCGCCCTGGACGATGTCGCGGAATCGTTCGTTCCGGGTTTGTTGCGAAGCGGTCGCCGGACGATCCTGCCACACGCGCGGAATGATCCGGCAAGTCAGAGCCAGGCAACCCCAGGCGCACAATTGGCCGGCCACCAAAGGCACCCAAAAGTACGCCGTGCTGAACCCTATCGGACCGAAAATGAAAACGAACGCGAAAGCCGGGCTCAGGAACAAAAGCGCCCCTGTCATCACCCTGGGTCCGCCCAGCCAGTTCACTAGCAATGCGGCCAACGGCGTCGCGCCCAGGATTCCCAGTAACAGTATCCACGCGGACCCCGATGCCTCCTTCTCGTTGCGGGAGAGCGTCGAGGCGAACATCCCAACGGCGGCGGCCAGGAACACGGTGTTCATCAGGATCGCCGCCAGTCGGACGACATCACCCAGAGTCACGCCACCCATCAACACGGGAATCGCGAATACCGGCACGACCGCCAGCGCACGGTAGAAGGTGTTGAGCATCGTCGCCGCCAGCTTGCCGAACACGACGTCGTAGGGCTTCAAATCTGTGAGGAAGAGCAGTCCGAGAGTGCCTTCGCGCTTTTCAGCGGCGATGGAGGGAGCGGTAAGGCGCAGGGCGGTGGAGACCGCGGAAACCGTGGCAATCAGCGCCAGCGTGACAAAGGTCGAGCGCCCCGTGCGACTGGACCAGACAGAACTGCCCGCGTGGGTGAAGATCGACCAAATGGTCAGGCCAATCGCCACAGCGGCCGCGCCCACGCGCCCCCACTGTGTCGTCGGCCGGCGCGCGGCCAGGCGCAACTCGCGTTCGACGATGGGAAGCTGAACCATTCTTTACCTGCTGGGGCGTCGCTCCGCGCACCGATGGAGATCATCCTTCTCCTTCAGCAATAGCCAGCCGTTTTCCAGCCCGCATGCCGGCGCGCACGGAGCGACGCGCCCCACCACGACATGCCAGTCCACGGGATTCTGGGATGAAGGTGCGCTTTACAGCGCTGCTACAGATTTGAACGGGCAGTGAGCGCAACCGCACGGTCGGCGACGACGCTGAATTGGACCGCGGCCTTCACGCGCATGGCGAGACGCACCATGAACTCGCAGCCGGGAAAGCTGCGTTAAGATGACTAGCCTGCTCCCGTGCCCCGGAAGCCGGGGCTCCGCTCCGTTTGAACGCCCGCGAGGGCGGCTTACCGGTTCTTCGGAGCGGGAGGGACAACGCGAACGCCGCCTTCCTTCTCCACCTCAACGTTCAGGCTCGGGTCGGGCTTGGTAGGCGCAGTGGGCCTGACCACAAGCGACTCGGCCCCCTTGCGGTTGGCGGCAGCATAAACACCCTGGGCGGTCCAGGCGAGGCGCCGGTTGATCGATTCCTCTTCCTTCAACAACGCCACTTGCGCACGCAGCACGGCCAAATCATTGAACTGCTTGAGCAGTTCCGCCTTATCCGACTGGAGCCGCGCGAGTTCCTTCGACAGGTAGGCGCGGTCGCCTTCGGAGGCTGAGAGCTTGCGCTTGGTTTCGGTGATTTGGTCGTCCAGGGTATTAATCTGCCCCGCCAGTTCATTGAGCTTCTTGCTCATGTCGGCTTTCTCGGTTTCGAGCGCCGAGATCTTGGCGCCCTTGGATTCCGCGTCGGCTTGGACCGTCTTGAGGTCGGTCTGAACGGTGGCCAGCCTGGCATTGACCTCGCTGAGGCTATTGGAGGCGCTCGTAAGGTCGGTGGAGCGTTGGTCGAGGTTCTTTTGCAGGAAGCCGGCAAGCCTTTCCTGTTCGTTGAGTTTGGTTCGGGTTTCGGTCAACGCATTGGTGGCGATGTTGAGATCTGCCTGAGTGGTAATGAGTTGAGTCTGTATCTTGGAGCGGTGGAACGCCAGCATAGCGGCAAGAGCAATGCACGCAGCGGCGAGTATGATGACCAATGATTTCATAGTTTCAGTCGGACTTCGGTCTGGAAGGGCCCGGCCGCGAAGCCTCATTCCTTGAGGTCGCGCGAGGTTCCTGGAACCACCGTGCCCGCCGTCATCTGCGACTCGGTGACGGCCTTGCTTTACCTATTCTCAGCAAGAACCAAATTAATTCAACCGGAATCTTTGGGGACTGAAACCAGCTCAAGCACTTTCGCCACAGCTTGTTCTATGCTTACAGGCGTCAGTTCTCCTCCGCGGCGCTTGATTTCGACCTCTCCTTTGGCGAGCGATTTCTCCCCAAGAGCAAGCCGGATGGGGAAGCCAACGAGGTCGGCGTCCTTGAACTTCACACCAGGACGCTCGTCGCGGTCGTCGAGGATGACGTCCACACCTTGGGCCGTAAGTTGGGCGTAGAACTGCTCGGCAAGGGTCATCGCCTGGCTGTCCGGCGCAACCGCCAGGGGGGTAATACAGACCCGGTAAGGGGCCATGGAGAGCGGCCAAATGATGCCGTCCTTGTCGTTGCATTGCTCAATGACGGCCTGGAGGGTGCGGGTAATTCCAATCCCGTAACAGCCCATGATGCAGAGCTTGCGCTGGCCGGCATCGTCGAGGAAGAACGAGTGGAGCGGCTCGCTGTATTTGGTGCCGAGCTTGAAGAGATGCCCGACCTCGATGGCGCGGCGGATTTTGAGCGATTTGCCGCATTTGGCACACGGTTCGCCCGCGTTGACAGCGCGAAGGTCGGCCCACTGCGTGACCTTGATATCGCGCTCCACCGAGACATTGTTGATGTGAAACCCGTCTTCATTCGCCCCGGTCGTCATGCCGTTGGCACCGCGCAACCGTTCGTCGGCGTACACAGACCACTTCCTCGCTTCCTCGGGCAGAGCGCTATGGACAGCCCCCAGGCTTCCGGGATTGGCACCGAGCGTGGTGAAATGGACCTGGTCCTCCTTGCCGGCCTCCGCGGGCCGCAACTTATTGGCGCCGAGCTTCCCCATGAGTTTGGCTTCGTTCAGCTGATCGTCCCCGCGCACGAGGATGAGCACCGGCTTGCTGTCAGCAATGAAGACGAGGGTTTTGATCTGGCGATTGGCCGGGACGCCATGGGGCGGCTTGGTGAGCGCCTCGATGGTCACGACCCCAGGCGTGGCGAACTTTTCGGGCGCGGGACCGGCGTCCCGCGCGGCCGTCGCCGGCAGGCCGCTGGTCGCCTTCTCGATGTTCGCCGCGTAACCGCAGGCTTCGCAGTAGACGACTTCGTTCTCACCGGTATCAGCGGGGACCATGAACTCGTGGGAGTAATTGCCGCCGATGGCGCCGGTGTCCGCTTCGACCGGGAAGTGCTGAACGCCGCAACGGTCGAAAATGCGCGTGTAGGCCTCCCGCATCTTGTGGTAGCTGACCATGGACGCTTCGTCGCTCACGTCGAAGGTGTAGGCATCCTTCATGATGAATTCCTTGGCGCGCATGAGGCCGAAGCGCGGGCGGATTTCGTCACGGAACTTGACCTGGATCTGGTAAAAGTTCTTCGGGAGCTGCCGGTAACTGGAGATCTCCGCGGCGGCCAGCGTAGTGATGACCTCCTCATGCGTCGGGCCGAGGACCCATTCCTTCTTGGTCCGGTCGCGCAGCTTGAAGAGCGCGTCGGCGAGAATCTCGTAGCGCTGGGATTGCTGCCAGATATCCGGCGGCTGAAGGACGGGCATCAACACCTCGAGCGCTCCGGCGCGGTCCATTTCCTCGCGCACGATTTGCTCGACCTTGCGGACCACGCGCAGGCCCAACGGGAGGAAAGTGTAGACGCCGCTGGCCAGCTTGCGAACGAGGCCGGCGCGCAACAGCAACTTGTGGGAAAGAATCTCCGCGTCAGCGGGGGCTTCTTTGAGCGTGGGAATCAGTGTTTGGGTCCAGCGCATGGTTCAGGCGTATAACGTTCTCAGCTGTGTCGCATGATCGACATCGAGCCGGTGAGAATCGCGACTCGCCGCGAAAACGCAATTCCAGAGTGTGGCGGCGACGTCTCGCCTCGTAGCGGCCCAGTTTATGCAAGGGGTGAGACCGTGGGCCAGCTGTCCCCGGCAAAAAAACTGGAATGCGCCCCGTCTCTCGTAGCGGCGAACTGGTATTCGCCGCCAATCCAATCCGTCAGCAGTGCCGTTCGCGAATAGTTCAGTTCCGATGGAGAAGCGCGGCGGACGCCGGTCTAGGAGATCAGCGCTCAGTTGAGTTTGTTGGAAAGGACGAGTAACCGCATGGTATCATTACTTTCCCGCCGAGCAGGTCAGCAGTGAAAACCTTCGGGCGCAACTCGCTCCCGGCTGGGCACGCTGGAGGATTATGGTTAAGTGACGTACTTACGATTACGGTAAGGAGAACGCTTGTGACTCCTAGAGCACCAATCCAGAGTAGAACACAAACTATGGCGTAAGACGTTCTCAATAGTATGCGAGCAGCCTTCATAGGATCTAATGAAGCGTTGCCTCACACCACAACCAGCGCCGTTCGACGTTGGAAGTTCGACGTTGGAAGTTCAACGTTCTGAAAGCGCTGAGGCGCGAACATCGAACTTTCAACTTCCAACGTTGATCGCCGAACAAGGACTTGCTCATACGACGACCAGCGCCGAGCCTGCCCCTCCCTTTTCCGTGGAAAAGCACGTCCGGAGATAGTCCACGATTTGGTCGCTCAGGGCGCCGCATTGGGCGCCCCAACGCTTCGCGCCGGTGAGTTGTTTGACGCAGTCTCGAAGCCCATGGAACCGCAGCACGCGCGGTGTGCCGTCCAATCGCCGTCGCACCTCCTCGCGCAACCTTGGAAAGAAGAACAGTTCTCCTCCGTCACCGGCAAGACCGCGCAAGTCGGCGTCGACCAGTGGCCGGTTCGCCGGCGGTGACGGAGTGGCGGGAACCTCCGACAGTTTCACTTCCAACCCCAGCTCGACAAAGACCTTTTCCAGGGCGCTGGCAAACTGCGCCACGGAAACGGACTCCTGGTTGCGCTCCTTTCGGAAGTAGTGCAGCACGGCGGCTGCGGCGTTCTCGATCGTCTCCGCGTCCAGCCATTTGGCAGCTTCGCCGACGAGTTCGAAGGTTACTTCTTTGGCGGCGCACGGGATGTGTTCCCCCGCGGCAGTCTCAAATACCAGGCAGTCGGGCCGTAAGAGTATCATGGGGTTTCTCCAGTTTCTTGACTTCCTGCACGAAATCGGTGGCCTCATCGAAGCGCCGGTAGATGCTGGCGTAACGGACGTAGGCCACCGGGTCGATCCCGCGCAAGCCTTCCATTACCCGCGCGCCAATCGCGCCGTAGGGCACCTCGCGGTCGAATTCGTTCGAGAGATCATCCACAATCCGTTCGACCAGCGCGGCGATGGTTTCCTGGGGGACGGGCCGTTTCTGGCAGGCCTTTTCGATGCTGGCCACAAGCTTGTCACGGGAGAATTCCTCGGAACGCCCGTCGCGCTTGAGGACCAGCAGGCGCGGGCGCTCGATGATTTCGTAGGTCGTGTACCGATACCCACACCCAATGCATTCGCGGCGGCGGCGGATGGTCGCCCCTTCACGCGAGGAGCGCGAATCGATGACCTTGTCATCCTGACAAGCGCACTTTGGGCATCGCATAACGTATCGGCGAGGCAGCACACACTGCCGATTGTGGCCTGCCCGTTACTACCACCCAAAATATCGTGGTGTCAAAGGATTTTGTCCGAACAATGTCGGCGTAGGGCGTCCGGTACCGTAGCTGCGACCGTGAGGTCGCGGGACGTCAACTCAGCGCCAAGAACGCCAATGGGGACTAGAGTGATTGCCAAAAGTCATTTCCGAAATGGTGGGGCAAACCTGCCGGTTTGCCGCGGCGCCCAGCAGGGCGCCGCCCACCATTTCGGAAATGACTTTTGGCAATCACTCTAAATGGTTCCACGGCGGACCTCTTGAGTTGACGTCCCGCGACCTCACGGTCGCAGCTACCGTCGCAGCTACCGTCGCAGCTACAGCTTCAATAGTCGTGCAGCGTGTCATCGCGGGTGTAGCCGCCACCGCTTCCGCCGCCTTCGCCCTCCATCGCGGCTCCGAGGATGTCGCCCATGTCAGCCTCGATTTTTTCGGGGTCCTCTCCGGCTTCGAGCCTTTTGATGGCGGTTGCCATTTCTTTGGGCATGGAACCCGGAGGCATCGCTTCCTGCATTTTGCGCATGAGCCGCGCCATGTGCTTCGGATTGTTCTCATCCAGATGTTCCATGTCCCGCTCCAACTCGGCCATGGCGCGCATGACCTTCGGATCGTCGAAGTCTGTCCCGCCGCCGCCTGTGGCGTCCTCCGGCCCCGCCGCGGATTCCTTTCCTCCCCGCAAGGCCGCGAACGCGCTGACCTGCCTGGCCAGCTTTTTGTTCCCGCACTTGGGGCAGGCGGGCATTCGGCGCGGGTTCACGCGCTTGGAGAGGAAGCTGTAAATGACCCGGCACTTCGGGCAGGCGAATTCGTAAATAGGCATAGAATCGATTCGATTCGGCAGCGCACATTCTACGCCGGGACTCCCGCCTACTCCAGCGATCTTCATCCGCAGCAAATCCTCTTTAACCACGAATGGACACGAATCCACGCGAATGAAAACCGGGCGCGCTTCCTGACGTAGCGCAGGTTTCCGCCTCTGTGTCGCTGCAGCTCCGCTGCTCATGTTCACAGGAAGGCGGCCATGCGGCTGGCGGCTCGTGGCAGCGTTGATTCGTGTTCATTCATTCGTGGTTGAAGCTTGAAGCGGTCGCTTGCGCTGCGCTCTGGCGCTTTGGCAGACTCCGCGCCCGATGCGCGACACCCTCAGGGCCTGGTCCGAAGCTCTCGAAACATTCTTCGTCGAAGTCGTCATCGAGGAGCGGCGCGGCAAACGGGCGGCCATCGCCCGGTTCGTGCTTTACTGCATGTCGAAGGTCTTCCTCGTCCTCGTCAAGTTGCGCCGGCTGATGTACGACCTGCGGTTGCTCCGCGATTCCACGCTGGGCATCCAGGTCATCGCCGTGGGAAACCTCACGGTCGGGGGCACGGGTAAGACACCGGTCGTCGAGAAATTCGCGCGCGAACTCCAGAACCAGGGCCGCACCGTCGCCATCCTCTCCCGTGGCTACCGCTCGAAACCGCCACCGCTCACCCGTCGCCTGGTCGACCGCCTGCTGTTCCGCTCCGACACCACGCCGCCGCGAGTCGTCTCCGACGGGAAGAACCTCCTGCTCGATTCCGAGACCGCGGGCGACGAGCCGTACATGCTTGCGTCGAACCTTCGCGACGTCGTCGTGCTCGTGGACAAGGACCGCGTGAAGGCGGGCCGCTACGCGATCGAGAAGTTCGGCTGCGACACGCTGCTGCTGGACGACGGGTTCCAGTATTGGAAGCTGGCCGGCCGCCGCCGCGACATCGTGTTGATCGATTTCCAGACGCCGTTTGGCAACGAACATCTGCTCCCGCGCGGCACTCTGCGCGAGCCTCCCTCGCACATGTCGCGCGCCAACACGATTTTTATCACCAAAAGCGACGGCAACACCGCCGCGCTTCGGGGCCGCATCGCCCGGCTCAATCCCAACGCCGGCATCATCGAGTGCATCCACGCCCCGCTCTACTTCGAGGACGTGTTCACCGGCGCGCGGCACGGGTTGGAACTGATCAAGGGCCGCCGCGTCGCCGCGCTCAGCGCCATCGCGCAGCCGGAGAGCTTCGAGAACAGCCTGCGGGACCAGGGGGTGGAACTGGTCTACTCGAAACGCTTCGCCGACCACCACCGCTTCACGCAGCAGGAGATCCTCAATGCCATCAATCGCAGCAAGAAAAAGCAGGCCGAGATGATCCTCACCACGCAGAAGGACGCGGTGCGCTTTCCGAAGATCGATCGGCGCGACCTGCCCATTTATTTCATGCGCGTCGAAATCAAGATTCTTAAGGGCGCAACGGACTTCAACGACTGCGTTCGCCAGATTTGCTTTCGTTGACATGTCCGCCTCCTCCGCCAGTTCCGAGCGCATCCTGGTCCGCGGGGTTAATTGGCTCGGGGACGCGGTGATGACCACCCCTGCCCTGCAGCGCCTCCGCGAGGCGCATCCCGACGCCCACATCGCGCTGCTGACCGCGGCGAAGCTGGCGGACCTATGGAAGCACCACCCGGACATCGATCAAGTGCTGACCTTCGAAAAGGGTGAGGGTCCCTGGTGCATCGGCCGGCGGTTGCGTCGGCTGGACTTCACGACCGCACTGGTGCTGCCCAATTCGCCTCGCTCGGCGCTTGAGGTTTTTCTCGGGGCCATCCCGGTCCGCGTCGGCCACGCCCGCCCCTGGCGGAACTGGCTGCTCACCCGCCGCGTCGCTCCGCGCACCTCGGAGATGCCGATGCGGAAGCGGTCCGCGTCTGAAGTCCGGCGGCTCGTCGCAACAAGTCCGCCCGCTGAATCCGAGCCGATTGCTCCGGAAGCGCACCACATCCACCAGTACCTGACGCTCGCCGCCGCGATTGGCGCCAGTCCGTGCCCGGTCGCCCCGCGCCTGGAAGTGAAGGAGGCCGAGGTCCAGGCCATCCGGCAACGGTTCGGTTTGGAAGCCCAACAGCGGCCGAAGTTGCTTGGCGTGAATGCCGGCGCCGAATACGGCCCGGCCAAGCGCTGGCCACGCGAGCGATTCGTTGAAGCGGCGAGCAAAATCCAAAAGGCGACCGGCAGCCAGTGCTGGGTGTTCGGCGGGCCGGCTGAAGTTGAGTTCGCCCGCGGGCTGGCCGATGCGATTGCCGCCGCGAAGGCAGCACCTCCCGACGCGGTGCGCTGTCTTGCGGGCCAGACCTCGCTGCGGGAATTGTGCGCGGCGCTCAAAGCCTGCGACGTCCTGCTCACCAACGACAGCGGTCCAATGCACGTCGCCGCCGCAGTCGGGACGCCGGTGGTCGTGCCGTTTGGAAGCACTTCGCCGGGCTTGACCGGGCCAGGACTTCCGGGGAGCGCGGAGCATCGGCTGTTGGGCTGCGGGGCGCCGTGTTCGCCCTGTTTTCGTCGCGAATGTCCCATCGATTTGCGTTGCATGACTGGCATCACGGTCGAAAGCGTCGTGAAATCTGTGTTGGAATGCCTTGAGCAGCCCCGAATGGAGTAAAAAATGCGGAAACCTTCTGGTCGACTCTAACGTCTACCTTCTGGCCTCTCGGAGCGGTTTTCCTCTGGGGTTGGCACGGGCGCAGACGATAGGGAATTAGGGTTTCGAACGCGTCCACCGAGGGAACAAGGCGCTGTCCTGTGGCAGCGCCTTGATTTTCTTTGGGCGATGGGAGGACGGGCCATGAATCACGAAATTGCGGCGGCATGGATGCTGTTGGATTGCAAAGGCTTGAAGGAAGGAATGAAGCGAGGTATATCTACGTAAGCTGTTGTCAATACGAGGATTAACTTGGTCTTGGCTTGATTAGCCTTGACTGGGCTTGATGCAGATTGCCTGCGTCCATGGAGCCGGCCTGTTGCTTGCGGAGGAGGGAGAAAACCACCACCGG
>Ga0134127_10000129_pt1 | contig 94049 bp, 82 predicted proteins | sample KB31753_FD_96459 | JGI IMG/M metagenome (GOLD analysis project Ga0134127, IMG submission 96459) | Terrestrial soil microbial communities with excess Nitrogen fertilizer from Kellogg Biological Station, Michigan, USA - KB3-175-3 | ecosystem: Environmental > Terrestrial > Soil > Unclassified ... | reverse complement strand
TCTCCAATGGAGAGGGGCTTAAAAATGGCAGTTTTCTGCTGTGCATCGAAGTCCTTCTCCTTTGGAGAAGGATTTAGGATGAGGCGAAAATGCTCAGTAGGACGCTTAAGTAAACGACATTGATTAGGCATTAGTCATTGGCTGCAGTTATCAAATTAACCGCTTTGCACAAATGACTAATGACCAATGATTATTCAGCCAAATAAATTAGCGTCGATGAATTATCCCTCCGGAATAGCTGGTTCGCTAAGTCCCTGATCTCTTCTGCTGTCACCGCCAGGTATTTTTCTGTTTCGTGGTTCAGCAAATCCGCGTTGCCATAAAGCTCAAACTGTGCCAGGTTCATCGCTTTATCCAACAGGGCCATTTCAGAGAAGATCATGGTCGACTCCACCTTGTTTTGCACTTTGGTAAGCTCATCGGCCGGCACAAGCTCAGTTTTTAAGCGTTCCAGCTCTTCCCAGATAGCAGCCTCTGCCATTTCAATCGTCACATTTTCAAGGGGCTTGCCTTCAAAAGCGAAAATGCCTTTGTCGATGCTGCCCGTCATATAGGCATGTACCTCGCTGAACAGTTGTTTTTCTTTTACCAAATTGCGGTACAGCCGCGAGGAATGTCCGCGCGAAAGAATATCGGAGAGCAATTCCGCGGTATAATAGGCCGGATCGAGCCTCGCTCCCATCTGGAATGCGATATAAACATCATCCAGCGGCACTTTCGCGGTGACTGTTTGGCGGCGTTCCTCGTGCTGCTCAGGCTCCTCCGGCAGGTTGCGGTGGTATTTTTCCCCGGCAGGTATCGGGCCGAACCATTTTTCGGCCAGCAGCTTAACATCCTCCGTTTTAACATCGCCGCCAACTACCATAATGGCGTTTTGCGGGTTATAGTGTTTTTTAAAAAAGGCTTTTACGTCCTCAATTTTGGCATCCTCGATGTGTTTGATCTCCTTGCCGATGGTAGCCCATTGGTAGGGATGTTTTTTGTAGATCATCGGGCGCAGCTTTAGCCAAACGTCGCCATAGGGCTGGTTAAGGTAGCGCTGCTTGAACTCTTCGATCACCACGTTGCGCTGTACATCCAGGCTTTTTTTGCTGAACGCGAGGCTCAGCATGCGGTCGCTCTCCAGCCAAAAGGCCGTCTCGATATTTGCCGAGGGCAGCGTGATGTAATAATTGGTGACATCGTTGCTGGTAAAGGCGTTGTTTTCGCCGCCTACACGCTGTAAAGGCTCGTCATAAGCCGGGATATTCACTGATCCCCCGAACATCAAATGCTCAAACAAGTGCGCAAAGCCGGTTTGGTTGGGGTCTTCATCACGGGCGCCCACATCGTACAGAATGTTAAGCACCGCCATCGGGGTAGTATCGTCTTCATGAACAAGCACCCTAAGGCCATTGTTCAATGTAAAACGGTTAAATTTAACCATGTATCAATTTCTCCTGTTAACGGACAGCAAATGTAGAATTTTTGGCGGGATGTTGGAAGGTTGGGGGATAGTTTGAGATGGCCCTTTTTTTATCGCAGAGGGCGCAAAGGTTTTCGCAGAGGACGCAAACCCTATAGCTTCGACTTATGGCAATAAATCGTTGTGTTTTGTCAGTGGCCTCATCGAGTGATCCTTTTTTATTTCAGTCGCTTTAGTATCTTCGGAAATCCCTTTAAGCAATGAAATTGATCCATAAAATCTCTAAAACAACAACACTTGATGAAGGAGTGTTGATTAAAAGGATAGTAGTTAAAATAGAAGAAAGAAAATATAACCTAATTAGTACCACGGATATCAGCGTATCATTTGATGATGAAAATAGCTGGAAATTCAATAATTGGGAACGTGCTTATAGATTGGACAACGGCAGATTTGAAATTATCACGGGCAGCAATTTTAACACGGTAGTGTTTGAATATTGTCCAATTTCAATAACTGATTACCTATCAGTGATCGTTTTATGTGGGATTTTTTTTGCTATTGGAGCCATAAATGGGGTTTACTCTTCAGGAATTATTTCGTTGGTTTTTATAACTCATATGGTAATTAAATATCAAGTCCTTAAAAGAAAAGCAAGTGAAATGTTGGCTGAAATATTGATTTAATTTGTTAATTTGAGTCACCCATGCACACAATCGTTAACCAAGTTTTGTACTCAATCTGATCCGCAACTGCTCGTTTGCCGGCACTGTCGTCAACACGCCGCTCCACCCCTGTCAAGATTGGAATCGCACAGGCCACCGCTTTAAGAGAAGCTTTTTTCTTTTTTCTAATCACGACCCCCCCTAAACCTTTATCCTTTTGCCTTTCATCTATTCCTTTTACCTTTATCCTTTCGCCTTTCTCCTCAAAAAATGATCTGGCACGACGACCTTTTAAAGCAAATAGCAGGTTCTATCGGCAAACGCAGAGTGCTGGAGTTAACCCGCATCCTTAACGAACAGCAATTTGCCGTCTGCGACCTGGTGGACATAACCTTTCATGCTGACAGGGCCATAGCTTTCCACGCAGCATGGATATTGGAGAACCTGTTTTTACAAAACCAGGAAAAGTTCGCGGATGATTTGGAATACCTGCTATCGCGGATAAAGGATGTGAAACACGAAAGCTGCCGGCGGCACTATGTCAAAATTGCGATGCATGTTACCGGCAAAAAAGCGCCGAAGGTGATCCGCGAAAAAGTGCAGTCGCTGGATATGGAGCCGGTGGTTGAGCAATGTTTCGACTGGATGATCGATCCCAGGGTAAAAATAGCCGTGAAATGTTTTGCCGCCGAGGCCCTTTTTAACCTTCGCGGCCGTTATCCGTGGGTAAAAGAAGAACTGGCGAACCAATTACTTTTTTTAATGCGCAATGGCACGGCTGCGATCCAGTCGAGGGGGAAGCGGTTACTGGGTTTGCTTTGAGGAAGTAGCAGTGGCAGTAGCAGTGGCAGTTTAAGGTATTCTATATCCTTAATAAAACTGCTACTGCTACTTAAGACTGCTACTATTTTCCAGGACTGCTACTCTATTAAGAAGACGGCCTATCCTCCGGGTGCAAATTGCCGCTCACCTGGTAATGGTGCAGTTTAGCACCGATGGCCGATGAACTGTCATTAGCGTAGGTACCGAAAGCATTGATCAATACTCCTTTCAAATTATATTTATCGGAGTGTACGGCATATACGATGGACATATCCGATGGGTTGCTGGCGCCTTCAAAGCGGTAAAACTCGTCGATCTCGAAGTCATCGGCGGTCATCTGTATTTTTTTTTCCTTGTCGTCAACCGTATCGCCCTCAAGGCTCAGGTTTTCAGTATATCCCCTTTTCATCAGGTCGTTAGTGGCTTCCACTAAATTATTGTATGTTCTCATGGTGATCTTTGTTTTATGGTGATGTTTGGTTAAGTGAAATGTTAAAGGGATAACCACAAAACAACAGGGTTGTTTTATCCGCTTCTGCGTAAATCTAAAAAAGATTTTGCTTTTTTTAACGACCCGGCCCATCGAATAGTTATGCCTCAAACTGTTATGATGACGCCTAAATGCTGCCATTTAACAACCTCTCCTTTAACAAAAGGCTAAATTCATTTATCCCCTAAATTCTGGGTACTTTTGCCCGATCAGTCTTTCTATGTCAAAAAACAAAAAACACGCCTCCATCGACCAGCTATTCACCAAAATGGTGCTGGATATATTCGAACAAAACGGCAATACGCCGCTCAACTGCAAGCAGGTTTCGGCCAAATTAAATATCCACGATGCTGAAGCACGCGATATTATATTCAGTATCCTTAAAAACGAGGCAAAAAAAGGGACTTTAAAGGAGATATCTCCCGGTAAATTCCAGGTGCTGGTGTTAAAAACCTTTATCGAGGGCATAGTGGATATGACCAACGATGGCTCGGCCTTTATCGTTACGGAAGATGAGTTTGAGAACGACATTTATGTCGCCCCGCGAAAGTTGCGCAATGCGCTGAACGGCGACCGCGTAAAAGTTTACGTATACGCTAAAAGCCGCGGAAAAAATAAGGAAGGTGAGGTAATAGAGATATTGCAGCGTGCCAAAATGGAGTTTACGGGCATTGTGAAGCTGTCGGACCGGTTTGCATTTTTTGTACCGGACGACCGCAAGATGATGCACGATATATTTATCCCGCTAAATGAGATAAACGGCGCCAAAAACGGCATTAAAGCCATTGCTGAAATAACAGACTGGCCGGCTGATGCGAAAAACCCGATCGGCCGTATCAAACATGTTTTAGGTGCGCAGGGCGAGAATGATACGGAGATGAACGCCATTCTGGCGGAGTACGGTTTCCCGTTATCATTTCCGGCTGAAGTTGAGCATGAGGCGGAGACGATCCCGGATATGATCAGCAACGAGGAAATAGCCCGGCGAAGGGATTTCAGGGCGGTTACCACTTTTACCATCGACCCGTTTGACGCCAAGGATTTTGATGATGCATTGTCCTTCAAAAAGCTGGAAAACGGCAATTATGAAGTGGGCGTGCATATTGCCGACGTGGCGCATTACATTAAGCCCGACTCGGCGCTGGATAAAGAGGCGGAGGACAGGGGTACATCAGTTTATTTAGTTGACCGGGTGATCCCGATGCTGCCGGAGCGGCTATCGAACGGCCTATGCTCGTTAAGGCCTAAAGAAGACAAACTATGTTTTGCGGCCGTATTTGAGCTGAACGAAGAGGCCCATGTGATTAATGAATGGTTTGGTAAAACGGTTATCCACTCTGACCGCAGGTTCACTTACGAAGAGGTGCAGCAGGTTATCGAGACCAAAACCGGCGATTTTGAAGCTGAAATAGCCGAACTGAATGCCCTGGCTTATAAGCTGCGCGAGCGCAAATTTAAAAACGGCGCCATCAGCTTTGAAACCACCGAAGTAAAATTTAAGCTGGACGAGCACGGCAAGCCCACCGGCGTTTATGTAAAGGAGCGTAAGGACGCACACAAACTGATAGAGGATTTTATGCTGTTAGCCAACCGCAAGGTGGCCGAGCACGTGAGTAAAATGGGTAAAGGCAAACACCGCTACACTTTTGTATACCGCGTGCATGATACCCCGAAGCCGGAAGCATTGGCCAATTTTGCCCACTTTGCCGCCAGGTTTGGGTATAAGATCAATACCAAATCGGATAAGGAGACCGCCCGGTCGCTCAATTATTTAATGGAAGATGTGGAGGGCAAAAAGGAGCAGAATGTGCTTACCCAGCTGGCCATCCGCTCCATGGCTAAGGCAGTTTACACCACCAAAAGCAGCAGCCATTACGGGCTGGCCTTTGATCATTATACCCACTTCACATCACCTATAAGGCGGTACCCGGATGTAATGGTACACCGGCTGCTGTTCCATTATTTAAATGGGGGGCAGTCGGCCAATGCCGAGCATTACGAAAAGTTGTGCCAGCACAGCTCGCAAATGGAGAAAAAGGCGGCCGATGCCGAACGGGCATCAGTAAAGTATAAACAGGCGGAGTTTTTGAAAGACCAGGTGGGTACGGTGTATGACGGCGTGATCTCAGGCGTTACCGAATGGGGCATGTATGTGGAGATCATCGAAAATAAATGCGAGGGCATGATACGCCTGCGCGATATATCCGACGACTTTTATACTTTAGACGAAAAAAATTACGCCATCATCGGCCAGCGCAAAAAGAAGATTTACCAACTGGGCGACGAGGTAAGAATAAGGGTGAAAAATGTGGATCTGACGAAGAAGCAGATTGATTTTTCGCTGGTATCGTAGAGACGCGATACATCGCGTCTTTGATCATTTTTGTAGAGACGCAATATTTTGCGTCTTGGACCCCGTGCATTGAAAAATATCGTTTTAACCTGGTCATTTCGTTTCCGGACGCACAATATTGGTTCCGAACCTGGTGTAATAGTCAACGATAAAGTTTGTTACCTGTCAGTGGGAGACGCGAAGTATCGCGTCTCTACAAATGTAAAATGAAGAAATTAAGCGATTTACAATCCATTATAGAGGAAGCCATCACCAAACTGGATATACCTCAACATCCCATTGAATTATACGAGCCTGTAAAATATATTCTTTCCCTCGGCGCCAAACGGATGCGCCCGGCCCTGCTGTTAATGGCCTGCGACCTTTTTGGCGGCGATGTGGACGCGGCCTTATCCCCCGCCCTGGCTATCGAGGTGTTTCACAATTTTACGCTGGTTCATGACGATATTATGGATAACGCGCCGCTGCGCCGCGGGAAGGCTACGGTGCATGAACGCTGGGGGCAAAACGCAGGCATTCTTTCGGGTGATGTGATGCTGGTGTTGGCTTACCAGCTGATGATGAAAGTTGAGGACCGGCTGTTACGTACCGTGCTGGATGTTTTTAGTTCGACAGCAGTTGGCGTTTGCGAAGGGCAGCAGCTGGATATGGATTTTGAAAAGCGGCAAACGGTTGGTATTGACGAATACCTGGATATGATCCGCCTGAAAACATCGGTGTTACTTGGCGGCGCGTTAAAAATAGGCGCTTTGGTTGGCGGAGCCAATTTGGCCGACGCGGAATTACTTTACAGTTTTGGCGAACATTTGGGCATCGCTTTCCAATTGCAGGACGATATTTTGGACGTTTACGGCGACCCGGATAAATTCGGTAAACAGGTGGGCGGGGATATCATGTCGAACAAAAAAACTTACCTGCTGATAAAAGCGCTGGAACTCGCTAACGAATCACTGTCTAATGAACTGGGCGACTGGATCAACTCAAAAGACTTTGACAGTGAACGAAAGGTTAACGCCGTAACCGGAATATACAACGAGCTGAATGTAAGGCAATATGCAGAAAATGAGATGGAAATGCATGCCGAAAAAGCCTTTAAGGCGTTGGAACAGATCAGCCTCCCGGCGGAACAAAAGCAATACTTGCGGTATTTTGCTGATGGGTTGCTGGTGAGGGAGAAATAGGTGCCAATCACCGTTTCTCAAATTTCTTAACTTGAATGAAAAAACTAGCCTTCAGTTGTTTATTGGTTTTATCCATATTTGTCGTCAAGGCGCAAATTCCAGGGATTGATGACGCCCGTCCGGCGCGAAACAGCAAGCCGGATACCGCGAAGCCGTCTCGCATAAAAATTTACAGCACACTTGATATAGATGAATTCCCTGAATTCCCGGGTGGGCTAAAGGGATACACTAAATTTCTTTCCAAAAATCTAAAATGGCCTCAAGGCAGCCACGAAAGCACCGGCAGGGTTATTTTGAGTTTTGTTGTCGAAAGAGACGGCCGGCTGTCCCATTTTAAAATTGAACGGAGCATTGGGAAGGAATTGGATGCCGAGGCCATAAGAGTTTTGAAACTATCGCCGAAATGGACGCCCGCGATAAAAAATGGATTTAAAGTAAGGGTTAGAGATGTTGTGCCTGTTACCTTCGAGCCTAATAGTGACTAATGATCAATGCGGAAGAATCAATATATTTAACACATGAAAAAGACGCTCCTTTTCTTATCAATTGCTATTGGGACTTTTACAGTAGCAGCCCAGCAACACCTCACCTCCGGCGGAAAGCTCAAACCCGAGCAGGCCAATATGGATATTCGCCATTACACTATTGCGCTGGATGTAAATTTTGAGCAAAAATCCATCGACGGTTATACCACCATCGATTTGATAACGGCGCAGCCCACACATGTGCTGCTTTTTGATCTGCTCGATTCGTTGAATGTAAGCCAGGTATTGGTAAACGGCAAAAAAGAGCCGTTTGTTTACAAGGATAATCTCATCCGTATCACCACCAAAGATGAATTGCCGGCAGCGCGATATGCGGTAAAGGTTGTTTATGGGGGCAAGCCACATGTGGCCGTGCGCCCGCCATGGGATGATGGGTTTATCTGGTCGCGTGATTCCACTGGTCACCATTGGATGGCCATTACAGCCGAGGGTACCGGCGGCAAGCTTTATTTTCCGTGTAAAGACCATCCATCCGACGAACCTAACGAGGGTGTTGATATGCTGATCACCGTGCCGAAGGATTTGGTGATTGCCGGGCCAGGCCTGCTGCAAAACGTGGCGACCAGTGGCGAAAAGAGCACCTATCATTGGAAAACCAATTATACCATCAACAATTACAGCATCATTTTTAATGCGGGTGATTTTAAGGTGGTGAGTCGCGATTATACCACCATTAACGGCCACCATGTGCCCATGCAATTTTACGTGTTGAATGAACATGCGGATAAGGCCGAACATTTTTTGGATATGCTGACGAAAGTAACACACGAAAAGGAAAAGTATTTTGGCGAATATCCATGGGCGAAGGAAAAGATCGGTATGGTGGAAACGCCGCACCTGGGCATGGAGCACCAGACGATGGTGGCTTACGGGAATAAATTTCATTATACCAAAGTGGGCGGCGAGGATTACGACTGGCTGATGCACCACGAGTTTGGCCATGAATGGTGGGGCAACAAGGTGACTGCTAAGGACTGGGCCGACTATTGGATACATGAGGGTATAAACACCTTTGCCGATGTGCTTTATTACCGGGAGTTTGCCGGCGAGCGGGCTTATATCGACCAGTTTAAGAGTTTCGGGCCACGGATCGGCAATAAAGTGCCGGTGATCGTGGGCAAAGATATCGACGAAGAAGCCGCCTACACTGACGACATTTATGCCAAAGGCGCATTTTTTATGCATACCATCCGGTATGTGATTGGCGACAGCCTGTTTTTCCCGGCGCTGAAGAAATTCGTGACCTCGCCACAGTATACTTATGATAACCTGGTGACTACTGACGATGTGGAACAATTTTTCAGCAAGGAGGCCGGGCAAAATTTAAAGCCATTGTTCGATCTTTATTTGCGGACGATTGATTTGCTGCAAGTTAATGTAAAAACACTGGGGGGTAATAAATACATGATCAGCCTGAAAAATATGCCTGTTACCTTACCGATGGATATAACTGTCGACGGCGAAACCAAACGGATGATGGTTGGCGCGCAGGGGCTGGTGGTGAACAGCAAAGCCGCGCCCGTTATTGATGCGGATATGTATTATTTGAAGAAAATTACAATTGAATAGAAAACAACTTAAATCCAATGAAAAAAATCCTGCTAACATTAGCTCCTCTATTATTCATTTTAACAGCCAAGGCCCAAATTACTGATTCAGCCCGAAATAGCCATGACAAACTTGAAACAAAAACTATAACGGTAAATACCGATGTTGCTATATTTTCAAAAGTGGATCAAATGCCCGAATATCCCGGTGGTATCGATGAGTTTTACAAGTTTTTGGAAAAAAAATTGCGTTATCCGGCAACAGCAAGGGAAAACAATACGCAGGGCAAGATAATCGTAACTATGGTGGTTGAAAAAGACGGATCGCTGAGCCAGGTAACAGTAGCGAAGGGCAAGGGTATCGGGAGTGGCTGCGATGAAGAAGCGGTAAGGCTTGTAAAATTATCCGCGCCGTGGAAACCAGGTATGCTAGATGGCCGCGCCGTGAGGGTAATGTACTCTGTGCCAGTTAGTTTTGCGCTTGCGAACTAACGGAAACAAATAAACAAAAAGCCCGGATCGTAAAATCCGGGCTTTATTATATGATCAGTATGCTGATTACTCAGCTGCTTTTTCTTCAGTATCAGCTGCTTTCTTTTTTGGGGCAGCTTTCTTTTTTGGAGCTTCTTCAACTGCCACTGCTTCAGCTGCTGCCACTTTTTCTTCAGCCACTGCCACCTTTTCTTCAGCCACTGCCACCTTTTCTTCAGCAACAGGTGCTTCCACTTTAACTGCCTTAGCTGCGGGTTTTGCAGCCGGTGCAGGTGCAGCAACTTCAGCTACGGGTGTCGCGGCTACCGGGATAACTGAAACGTATGAACGGTTGTCAGCTTTCTTTTTGAAAACCACAATACCATCCGCCAATGCGAATAAAGTGTGGTCTTTCCCCAAACCTACATTCAGGCCGGGGTTGTGCGGGGTACCGCGCTGGCGAACAATAATGTTGCCTGCAATTGCCGGCTGACCGCCGAAAATTTTGATACCTAAACGTTTGCTATGTGATTCGCGGCCGTTACGTGAACTACCGGCCCCTTTTTTATGTGCCATTTCTTAATTTCTTTTTGCGGGATGAAATCCCAGTTAAACTTTAATTATAATGTTATACCGGTGATCTCTATCTTGGTAAACTGCTGACGGTGACCGTTTTTCTTTTCGTAACCTTTTCTCCTTTTCTTTTTGAAGACGATCACTTTATCACCCTTTAAATGAGACACTATCTTAGCAGAAACTTTTGCGCTTTTTAAATCAGCTCCTAATTTAAATTTACCTTCGTTTTCGGCTAACAATACATTGTCAAATTCAATACTAGCGCCTTCATCCCCCTGTAGCCTGTGTACAAAGAGCTGCTGGTCTTTTGCAACTTTAAATTGCTGTCCTGCTATACTTACTATTGCGTACATGTTTGTTAATTATTGTTTTTAAAATTCGAGGTGCAAATATAGGAATTTATAATTAAAAAAACTACGGAAATTTAAAGCTTACCTGGGGCATGCCTTTTTTAATGCATCTGTATAGTTTTCAGCTATGGGTTGCCCACCTAATTTTTGACACGCATCATAAAATTTCCAGGCATTTATGCAGTCCTTATCCAGGAAATAACAAATCGATAGTTTATATGCGGTAGACACATTTGTTGCATCGATCGCGTAGGATTTATTAAGTAGACCGAGCGCAGTATTTAACTTGGACTGATCCTGGTCCTGCTGAAATTGAACAAAAAATAAAGTCGCTTTATCAGTCAAAATAACCGAGCTATTGGGATTGATGGCCAAACCTTTGTCGAGTTGGCTATTAGCGGCCGCGTAGTCATTAAACGAACCGTAAACAGCGCCGTATCCCCAAAAAGCATTTTCGTTTTTGGGATTGAGCAGCCATGCTTGGTTAAACCTTTTCATTGCTGTTTCGAAATCGCCAGAATATAAATACGAAAACCCTAGCCTGATAAGGTGTTGCGAAGCGTTTTGAGGCGTTGTGTCCGCCTTCAAAGCTAACGCAATAAACGCGTTATCGGCCGTTTTCATTTCTTTGGTTTTTGGCATCCCGCCGTATTCAGGCTGTAAATTCATGTCGGTTTTAGCGTCAGCAATAAATTGCTGATAGGTGATTTGTTGACCAAATGCACCCGCTGAAAATAATGCAACAAAGAGTGATAAGATATATTTCATTGACTTTATTTTTTCTGCCGCTCTTCGGCCGCGCTTAAAACATCCTGTATTTCTTTGATCAGCTGCCGGTTTGCCTCAACCAGGGGCTGCGGACCGTTATAATTGGCGCTGAACAACACTTTTTTTGTTCGATGCTGGTAGTTAAACCCCACCAGGTATTCCATTGGCTTAACGCCGTTGGTATTGGTAGTATCGTTGTTTACCTCATCAGCCGGAAAACTCCAAAAGCCGGCTTCGGCGGCTTTGCGGTGCAGGTAAAGTAAGTCATTAACAGTTAAATATAACCTCGTTTTTACGAGGTGGTTGCTCCGGTCGAGGTATTGGTAGTCGCCTGTTGCCGAATTATATTGATTAACAAGGCTATCCATCTCACCATATTTAAATTCGATCGATTTAAATTCAGAAAAATCGTACGGCGACGGCGCGAATATTTGCTGGTATAAAGTGACCAATGCGCCTCTGGCCATAAAAAAAAAGATGCCCATTGCGGCGGTGGCGCCCAAACGTAAAAACCTGTTGCCTAAAAACCCTTCGCTTTTTCGCTTGAAAACCAAAAAAAGCACAACACAAAATAAAGCCGCGAATATCAATATCAACGCAAGGTCGGATCCGTTAGTTGTGGTCATTACGCTTATTTATTTTGCCGCTCTTCCGCTTCGCTTAAAATTCCGGTTATCTTTTTGATCATCACCTTATTGGCGTCGATCAACTTTAAAGGACCCTCGTAATTGGCATCAAAGGTTACCTGCTTGGTTTTGCGCTTATAATTAAACTGCATAAAATAGCGCGGGGCCTTATCAAAGCCGGGTGTGGTACTGTCGGTATTTACTTCCATCTCGGGGAAATCCCAAAAACCCAGGTGGCGTGCGTCCACATGCAGGCTGTCCAGCTCGAGTTTAGTTAGTACGAGATGCGTTTTAACCAGCGAATCGTGCTTATTGAGGTAATCATACTCGCCGGTTGCCGAGTTAAAATAATTTACCATGCTGTCGCGCGTGCCGTATTTGAAAACGAAGGATTTAAACTCGTTAAAATTATAAGGTGCATGTTTGAATACCTGGGCGTAGTAGATGATACTATATATGACGAATGAACCCACTATAGTAATAAGAAGGAATGTTTTTTTGGATCTATCGGTCATGGAAATTAATTAGTGAATTAGTGAATTAGTGAATTAGTGAGTTGGCGAATTAGTGAGTTAGTGAACTAGTGATTGAATGAATTAAATTAGTGGGTTAGTGTTTGAACTTAAACGCACTTTCAGTCATGAACCTAATTAGTAAATTAGTAATTCCTTTTAGGACCGTCATTTTTTGTTTTCGGAAACTGTTTTGCGGGACGCCGAGACAACCTTTAAAATTTGGTTAGCCTCATCCATTAAATATGCCCGTTCCGCTGGCTTTAAAACTTCGGCTTCAGCCAGAATTCCATCCAAAATGCTGACTCATCGGCTTCTTCGACTACAACAGACAACTTAGCGTGAAATTCTGCTTATGATCGTGCCCGGCATGCCGCCCTGTAATTCGACCCGACGGGCGAAGATGATCGTAATAATTGCCTCCAAATAATTTTCGCCTCCTCAGTTTTGGGCAAAGTTCTAAAAAGTTTAATATTATCCACCACGAATTTTTTGGTGCGCTGCCGAAAAGCCTAGCAAAATCATTTCTTTCTTTATTTTCCATTGTTTTAAAAGTTTCAAAATCACAAAAGAGGTGTCTTCCAATTGCCAAATCACTAATTCACTAAATCACTAATTCACTAATTCACTAATTGATTTCCCCTTCCCACCTGCTGACCACCGCCGTCGCAACCGCATTGCCGAGGACGTTTGTTGCCGATCTGCCCATATCCAGCAAAGGGTCAATCCCGATGATCAGCGCAAACCCGGCTTCCGGGATATTAAATTGAGGCAATATCAGCGCTACTACCACCAGTGCAGCGCGGGGCACGCCCGCTACACCCTTGCTGGTGAACATCAGGATAAGCAGCATGGTTAGCTGCTGCACCAGCGACAGGTGAATACCATAAGCCTGCGCGATAAACAGCGAGGCAAAAGTCATGTACATCATGCCGCCATCCAGGTTAAAGGAGTAGCCGAGCGGCAACACAAAGCTGACGATCTTGTTGCTGCAGCCAAATTGTTCCAGTTCTTCAAACAGTTTCGGGTAAGCGGCCTCGCTGGTGGAGGTGCCAAAAGCAATCAGCATAGCATCTTTAACGCTGCCCACTAATTTGAATACCCGTTTGTGGAGGACGAAATAACCTGCCACCGCGATTAGCAGCCACAGGATCACCAGCGACAAATAAAACTCGCCGATAAATGCCGTGTATGTGGATAAAATACCCAAACCCTGTTTGGCAATGATGGCGGCCATTGCGCCAAATACCGCGAACGGCGCAAACTTCATTACATAGCCGGTTATTTTTAACAATACCTGCGTAATGGCTTCGAAAACTTTGATAACGATGTGCCCCTTTTCGCCGATGGCTGCCGTGCCAATACCAAAGAATAGCGAGAACACTACAATTTGCAGTATCTCGTTATTGGCCATTGCCTCGATAAAGCTTTGCGGGAAAATATGATTAACAACATCTTTTAATGAGAATGCGGCGTTTTGAATGCCTGCAGTCGCAGTGTTTAATGGCAGAGCAAGGCCGACTTTAGTCCCCGGGCCAAACAGGTTAACCAGCAGCATCCCCAGCAACAGCGAAACGAGGGTGGCGCCTAAAAACCACAGCAAAGTTTTGCCGCCTATACGGCCAACGGTTTTAATGTTTTCCACTTTAGCAACGCCAACCACCAGCGAGGTAAATACCAGCGGCGCCACGATCATTTTGATCAGCCGTAAAAAAATGTCGCTTAAAATGGTAAAGCCCTGGAGTTTGGTTTCACGCAGGGCCTCATCGTTTTTTATTTCACTGGTAAGGGTGGACTGCCTGGCGGTGAGTGTTTTATAATCAAGCCCTAAAGTGTCTTTTAAGTCATGCAGTGCTTTGTGAACCGTGGCTACCCCCGTCTCTGCGCTGTTAATGCGGGCATTAACCTGGTTAATGGCCAGTACGTTAAACAAATACCCCGCAACTATCCCCAACACCAGGGCAATGAAGATGTACAGGGTTAATTTGCTTTTTTGCATGGACGATCAGGGCAGCAAAGGTAGGGTTTTAGTGAGGAAGTCGGAAAGCCCGAAAGTCGGGAAGAAATATTGAAGCACTTTCCGCCTTCCGGACTTTCGGACTCAATCAACCAATCTTCTCCACCACCACCGCAGTGCCGTATGCAAGCACCTCGGTAACTCCCTGTATTACTTCGTTCGCGTCATATCGCATATTGATCACCGCATTGGCGCCGTGTTGCTGTGCGTGCTGCAGCATCAGCTGGTAGGCTTCTTCGCGGGCGGTTTCGCAAAGCTCGGTATAGATCGAATTGCGGCCGCCGACCAGTGTTTGCAGGCCGCCCATAAAGCTGCCGCCTACACCGCGCGAACGTACAGTAATGCCCCTGATGATGCCTAAATGCTGGGTGATTTTGTACCCTTCTAAAAATGTGCTGGTTGTGACTAACATAGTTTTGAGTTATTGAATTATTGAGTTATTGTATTGGTGTGTTGTTGTATTGTTGTGTTGTTGTGTTGTTGTGTTGCTGAATGGTTGTATTGTTGAATTGTTATGGTTTTGAGTTATTGAGTTATTGTATTGGTGTGTTGTTGAGTTGTGATTTAATAATTGGATTGCCTGATTGGCAAATTGTTTCAGCTTTTTTGGTTTTGTGCTTAAATATAGGGGTTTAATGTTTACTTAGTTAAATAGCGCAAACAGAATACCTTACTTTTATTGTACAATTTAATTTTAGGGTATGAAAAAGATCGCCTTTTTATTTTACGGTTCAGCCGCGGCATTGTCGTGTATCGCCATCCCTGCTTTTTGCCAGGATGTAAATCAACTAAAGCTGAAAGATTACCACCCGGTTTCTATTTATAACATTCCGCAAACCAGGGTTGATAAGGCAAAATACCAGGTTATCGATATGCACTCGCACGATTATGCAAAATCGGATGCCGAAGTGGATCAGTGGGTGATAACGATGGATGCCGCTGGTATTCAAAAAACGGTTATCCTGTCGTACAGTTCAGGAGCGCGTTTTGACTCGGTTGCGGCTAAATATGCACGTTATAAAAATCGGTTCGAGGTGTGGTGCGGGTTCGACTATACGGGTTACGAAAAACCGGGCTGGCAGCAGCATGCTATAAAAGAACTGGAGCGCTGCCACCGCCTGGGTGCAAAGGGCGTTGGCGAACTGGGTGATAAGGGCCTGGGTGAGCTTTATTCAAAACCAATCCCAGGCTATGGCCTGCACATTGACGACCCGCGCATGAAACCGCTGCTTGCTAAATGTGCCGAACTGCATATGCCGGTAAGCATTCATGTTGCGGAGGATGCCTGGATGTACCTGCCGGCCGACCCGACCAACGACGGCCTGATGAATGCGGCTACCTGGAAAGTCGACCTGTCGAAAAAAGGGATACTCAACCACGATCAGCTCGTCGCTTCGCTGGAGCATGCGGTGCGCGATAACCCTAACACCATTTTTATTGCATGCCACTTTGCCAACTGCTGCTCAAACTTAGCCGTGCTGGGCAGGTTGTTTGACAGCTACCCTAACCTGTATGCCGATATTGCCGCACGCTACGGCGAAATTGCACCCATACCGCGTTTTGCGCATGCGTTTATGGAAAAATACCACGACAGGCTGGTGTACGGAACGGATATGGGGGCATCCGGCGATATGTACCATGTCACCTTCCGCATACTGGAAACCACTGACGAGCATTTTTACCTGCAAAACTATTTTAATTATCACTGGCCGCTGTATGGCCTGGCGCTGAGCGACGAAACACTTAAAAAAGTCTACCGCCAAAACGCGCTGAAAATAACGGGCGCATCGGAATAAACTGGACCTAAAACAGGCAATGTCCTCCGTAGATCATCCTTTTATTATAAATTATGGTGGTTCAGCCGGGGCCTGTTTTCGTCGTAGTTACCCTGATAAAAATAAGTGTAGCTCCTGAATGTTTTATTATACAAGGGTTTATTAAGCATGTCAAAACTAAAGGCCGACGAGGTTTGCAGCCGCCTGTAAATATCCAGCAACATTTCATGGATCATCTTTTCGTCTTCCGGTTTACAGCTCAGGCCAAAAAAGAACATGCCGATTTGATCGGCCGGGTCTTTTTGGAGGTCGAAATATGCAAAAACCTGCTCATCGGGAGTACTGTGAAATACCTCCGTGCTATTGACGGCCTCATCCTGGTATTTGTCGAATATCAGTTCTTTATCGTATGGAATTTGTAACCTTTCCAGCACGGCAAACAGTTCGCCGCCATTTATTTCCGGATTTGGGTTTAGCCAGGGGATGTTAAAAACTTCGCCGAACGGCGCGTGGAACGAAAATTCCACATAGTCCTTAGTTCCTGAAAAATCGCGCCTGCCATAGTGGAGGTCGACCGTCCGCCTTATTTCGTTATCAGCTCCCGTGAGTTCAGGCTCCGTAATTTCGTCACCAATATCCTGGCGCGGACTTTTGCCTCTTGTCGAAATAATCAGAAAGACGATCGCGGCCGCAAAGGCAAGTATCGTTGCAAGCATAGCTAAAAGTACGTTTATTTTGTGGGATAGCACCAGGCACTATCAGCTGGACACTATTCGCTTTGCACGCAGGCAGTGTCATCAGACTCTCGGCGGCATCATCAATGCAGAATAAGGTTAATAATAAATCCTCCGCAAATTAGCCCGATGATAAACTGCAGCAATAAAAACAGCACGACGCCAATCCTGCTGAACCGGATACTTTCGAAGCTTACCCGTACGCCGAAAAAGATGACCGACGTATACATTACACACAATAAATATTTTTTCAGGCGAACGAACCTTTGATCATTGGACCTGCTTAACCGCTTGTGGTAAAGGGTAATATTGTCAATTGAATAGGTATGGTAAACTTTGGCGATGTTGCGGGCATTGAGCAGGCTAAAAATTATAATTAAGACAAGCGACCACACAAAAACCAGCCATTGCTGGTAGCCATAGTCCCACCAGTACTTACTCAAAAAATTGACCAGGCCGCCCTCGTAATCCCGGTAATCGATATCAACCAGCTGATAGTTCCAGGTTTCCCCGTTTTTTTTATATTTAGCCAGCAGGGAAAGAAAAACACTGTTTACCTCATTTTCGGTCGCAGTCCTATCGAAGTATAATTTTACCTGCGAATAGTCGAGGTTAATTTTAGAAATATCTGTGCCGGCCAGGTTCATGGCGATCTTATCGTAATAAACAGAGTCCTGGTAAGGAGCAAAAAAAAACGAGAAAAACGGCCGCTTCAGCCACCATTGCTCATGTGGCACGGGTTTGATATTGTCTTCCTGCAGATCGAGCACGGTCGTCAAATTGGCATCGACGAGGTCGAGGGAATCTAGCGAGGAGTCAAAAAACTTAACCTGCCGGTTCCGTGGCACTATCATCTTCATTTGCGACAGGTCCGTCAGCCCCCAAATCTGGTCATTAAGCAGGGTTATGGTTTCCGCGGCGCCCTTGCCGGGTGATTCAGCCGGGTTATCCGGGTCGATCATTTCCGATAATATACTTAAGTCGATACCGCTGCTAAAGTGGCTATCCGCAAAATTGAGGTTATGCCCGTTGAATTGATTCTCGTCGTCAACCCAAACCTTGCCGTCAAACTGGCACTCTGCAAAGCTGACGTCTGTCCGGAATATATTTGCCTGCAATTGGAGCGACTTTTTAAAGGAATCAAGCTGGAAAACGGGATTTCGCCCGGATTCGTCATCATCCGCACGGCTGGTGTCTTTAAATAAGCATTCCCTGAATTGGATATCGCTGTTAAACAAATTGCGGTTAAAAGAAGCATCGCTAAACAAAGTATCCCTAAAAAACTGGATGAGATCGGCGCCTGCGATCCGCTGCGAAGTTCGGCCGGTTTTTTTATCAAGCCAGTCGGCAGCAATGTTTTTATCGGCGATGCGGTAAGAGAGGCCGAGCGTATCGTCTTTAACAAAGCGGCGGCTAAGCCTGGAATTGGGCACTATATAGGCCGGGGCGAAATTATTTACGTGCCTGGCGCCCCCGGGCGATGATGGCGCCGCCGGGCCGCGATGGTGGTAATAATGCCACGCGGAATTTACCGTCAACAATAAAACCGCTAAAAATGTGATCGATACCAACCACTTAAAAAACAACTTCAGCATACCGGATAAGGAGAAATCACCTCTGCGTGATCGGAAAACATACAGTAAAATTATAAAATATCGCCTGAATAGCAAGCCCCGGATTTATTAGGGGGCGTAATTCGGATTGTCGCGTACATAAACCTGCTCCTTGAGTTATCTTCAGTACGGACGGGAGGTTAGTCGTCGCGATTCCAAAATTTGAATTACCTGTTTTTCGTAATGTCTGAATACCCGTCATTTTCAAGAATTTTATTGGCGTGATAACTATCATTAAATGGCTTGACGCCCGTCATTTTACACCATTACCGCTCCACGTAGATTTGCCCCGTAAATGGTTCAAAGATGACGGGGCTGCTGATTTTGGGTCTTACGCTTGTTGCCGTTACCGGCTATTTGCTTTTTGCACCCTTTTACCTGGAGATAAACAGCACTAAAGGTTTTTATGGCATCCGTTTTAATTACCTGGCAAGCGCCAACCTGGTTTTAATTGATAACCGTTTAAAAGTCAATGTCGCTGCAGCCGGCTGGCATAAAAAAATAGATCCGTTTGCAAAAACCGCGAAAACCAAACCTGTTCAACCAAAAAATAAAAAAATTTCGCGCTTTTCTTTCGGATTGGTGAAAGCTTTACTAAAGACTTTCAAAATCAGAAAATGCTACGTTGATATTGATACGGATAATGTTCAATTAAACGGCATACTTTATCCCGCCGTTTATTGGTTGAGCAATTACACAGCTCAACCGCTCTCTATAAATTTTTTACACCATAACGAGATCGACCTGAAAATAGAAAACAATATAGCCAGGTTGATAAAAGCTTATATCTATTCATCAATAAATACAAAAAAATCATGGAAAACTTAAATGAAGTACTCGAAAAACTAACCGAATTTTTAAAGGCTGAAGTAAAAACAGAGACTATTATCGGCCAGCAGTTTCAATTAGGCGAATTTACCTGCGTGCCTGTTATAAATGCGGGCTTTGGCCTTGGCAGCGGCGGCGGCGAGGGTAAAGGTAACTCAAAAAAGGGAGGTGAAGGCGAAGGTGTTGGCGCCCTTAGCGGCGCAGGCATTGGGATAGGCCCCGTTGGATTTTTAGTAACCAATGGCAGCGAGATCCAGTTTATACCAACCCGCACTTCAAAGGGACTGACCGCATTGGCTGAAAAAGCGCCGGAAATATTTGAAAGATATTTCAATAAGGATAAAGAACCTGTACATGCCTGAATAAAATGAGGGATAAGGCAGCTAGTCTTCAAATGATTAGCTGCCTTAGCTCTTTTTTGAGAAAAAAACGACGATCGATACCAAATAAATACGATCATGACAAGTAAAGAATCATTCTCCATAAATGGGGAGGCCCTGCTTAAGAAAATAAAAGAGCTGATAGCAGAAGGCAACGTTAGAAAAATTACTATTACCGATAAATCAGGAAAAGAATTGATTTCATTTCGCTAACCGTCGGGGTAGTTGGTGCATTATTGGCGCCTGTTTTAGCGGCAGTTGGCGCAATGGCAGCTTTAATTGGCGAATGCACCATCAATATTGAGCGGGAAGAAGTTAAATCAGAAGGAAATGAATGTTAACCGGACCGGGTTTTGGTCGGCCATATTATCACTGACATTTGCAATAGGGTATGCTGTTGCCCAACTACTCTCATGGATTAATATTTTGCAGCATCCGCATGAGTTGTTCTGGCTTTTTTTGCCATCGTTATTTTTAGCCCCTGCTTTCCTTGTGTTGATGATTTGCCTGCATTATACAGTGGCTGACCATGCAAAAATATGGACAGCAATAGCGATAAGTTTTGGCGTTATTTATTGCGCATTTGCAACCGTGAACTATTTTACCCAACTCACCGTAGTTGTACCGGCGTTGGAAAAAGGTGAAATAAGCGAAAGTTACCCGCTCATATTTAAACAAGGCGCCTTTATGTTTGCAATTGACTGCCTGGGTTATTTTTTCATGAGCCTCTCTACCTTATTTGCCGCATTTGCATTCCGCGAAAAATACAAAAGTCTATATACCTGGATGCTGATCAACGGGGTGCTTATCCTGATTTTTATAGCAGCTTATTTTAACCCCTTCTTTTATTTTATCGGCTCAGTGTGGATAGTAACTTTCGCACTTTCCATGATCTATGCAGCGAAATTGTTCCATTCACAAATGGTTTAAACCTTAAATAAAATGAACGCAGAATGGCACCTGGCACATCCCATGCCAAAAAACGCAACTATCGACCAAAGGATAGCCTGGCATTTGGAACATACAAAACATTGTGGTTGCAGGGAAATTCCTGAAAACCTGAAAGATGAAATGATGAAAAGGAATATCAAGCTCCCCGTTACCTTATAAAGAGAAAATAAAATGAAAAAAATCGACCTGAAAAAAGACCTCGCAGAGCTTTATAAAATGCCCGCCAACAAGATCAGCCTGGTAACTGTGCCCAAACTTAACTACCTGATGGTTGACGGGCATGGCGATCCCAATAATTCAGCGATGTTCCAGGAAGCTATTAGTGCGCTGTTCAGCGTTTCGTACACATTGAAATTCATGTTAAAAAAAGGCGCGCAGCAAATTGATTTTGGCGTGATGCCTTTAGAAGGCCTATGGTGGACCGATGATATGAACAACTTTTCGATGGAGAACAAAGCCACCTGGAAATGGACCATCATGATTTTACAGCCCGATTTTATATCCAAGGAAATGATTGATCAGGCCAAAGAACTGGCGGCCAAAAGAAAAGAGCTTCCTATGCTCAATAATTTAAGGCTCGAAAGCATGGAAGAGGGGTTGTGCGCGCAATTACTGCATATAGGGCCTTATAGCGCCGAAGGGCCCAATATTTTAAAACTGCACGCTTTTATAAACGACAATGGTTATAAATTGCACGGCAAACACCGTGAAATTTACCTGAACGATATGCGAAGAACTGCGCCCGAAAAATTGAAGACGATTATAAGGCAGCCTATAACCAAATGAACATCGGAATACGGAAGTGCTAAAGCAACGAGTTATCCGCTGTATCTTTCTCCTTTCATCCCCCACTATTTCATTCTGATTAACTAAAACCTAATAAGTTATCGCTGCGTATAAGGTAACCGGTAATTTGTTAAACAAAAATCGCTGTTTACCAGATTATTGATGGATTTAACCAGGATTGATTAAATGAGTACCGCTACCGGCAAAAATATTTCGGGAACCATGGATGTGCAGCACGTTCACCAACTTTTTGAGTTGCAGAATGTTAAAACGCCTGATAACCGTGCGGTTATCTTCGGAGAAACGCAGCTGACCTATGCCCAGCTAGGCCAAAAAGCAGATGAATTAGCTGCCGCAATTTATGCAGCCTCGCCGGATTCACTGATCGCGGGCGTAAGCACGCATCGTTGCATTGAAACTATTATCAGCGTACTGGCCATTTTAAAAGCCGGCAAAGCTTATATGCCGCTCGACCCGGAATATCCGCAGGAACGTTTGCAACAGATCGTCTCCGACTCCGGCATCGACCTTTGTCTTTCCCTTTCAACACAAAAACCGCTTTTTGAAAAACTGGGCGTAAATGTTTTAGCGTCCGATGAAGGATACGAAGCAACTACAAAACAAATTCCTGAAAGCAAGTCAGCTACTTACGTTTTATACACTTCCGGCTCAACCGGCACGCCCAAAGGCGTTTCGATGGGCCATGTCGCCATGGTAAATTTACTGGCATGGCAGCGAAAATATTCAGCATCCGCCATGGGCTTTAATACCCTGCAGTTTGCCCCGCTTACTTTCGACGTATCCTTCCAGGAAATATTTGCAACGTTAACCACCGGCGGCACACTGGTGTTGGTTGACGAAAGTTTAAGGGTGGATCCGAACCGCTTATTGAGCTACATCGAAACCCATAAGATTAACCGGATATTCCTGCCCTTCGTTGTTTTACAGTATTTAACCGAGGCGGCCGATGCCGAAAAACATTTCCCGGCTTGTTTAAAAGAAGTGATGACCGCCGGTGAGCAACTGAAAGTGACGCCCCAGGTAGTTCGTTTCTTCAAGGCATTGCCGCATTGCGTGCTATTTAACCAATACGGCCCTACCGAGACGCATGTAATCACGCAGTTAAAGCTGGACGGCGATCCGTCGCAATGGCCTGCTTTGCCTAATATCGGTGTGCCGATTGACGAAACCGAAATATTGATTTTAGATGAGGAGCTGAAAGCCGTGCCTTATGGCGAAACCGGTGAGCTATGCGCGGCCGGCCTTTGCCTTGCGGACGGGTATTTAAACCGTGCGGAAATGACCACTGAAAAGTTTGTGGATTGGAAAGATGCAGACGGAAATAAAAAAAGGATTTATCGCACCGGCGACCTGGCCCGTTACCTGCCCGATGGCAATATCGATTATTTAGGCAGAAGGGATACACAAGTAAAAATACGTGGCAACCGCGTCGAACTGGGCGAAATTGAAGTGCTTATCAATCGATTGGAAGATATACAACAGGCTATCGTTGTTGCCCGTGAAGATGTACCGGGCCAAAAACGCCTGGTGGCCTACATGGTTTCAACCAAAGGAAAGGGCGATACCGACCAGGTGCGAAAAAGCATTGAGCAGCAGTTGCCCGACTTTATGCATCCATCAGCATACGTGTGGTTAACCGAACTGCCCAAAACAACCAGCGGCAAGGTCGACCGGAAAAATTTACCCAAGCCAGACTTTAAAAGGCCGGAGCTGAATGTGCTGTACAAAGCGCCATCAACCGGCGTCGAAAAAAACATTACTGCTGTTTGGATGGAGCTATTGCTGCTGGATAAGATCGGCATGGACGATAACTTTTTCCAGCTTGGGGGAAACTCGTTGCTGGCGTTAAAAGCTGTTGCGGCGCTGAAAAGCGGTTTTGGTTACGAAGTGCCGATCACCAAATTATACCAGTTTCCGACCGTTGGCGGCGTAGCCAATTTGTTGAGCGGCGCTGCTAAGGCTGCACCTTCGACTAACCAGAAACGGAAAAAAGAGACCGACAACCGCGACATCGCCATCATCGGTATGGCGGGCCGATTCCCCGGCGCAAATAATATTGATGAATTTTGGGACCTGCTTACTGAGGGCCGCGAAGGCATCAGCTTTTTCAGCGATGCGGAGATCGACCCGGCTATCCCATCAAACATAAAACATGACCCTGCTTATGTGAAAGCCAGGGGCCTGATGCAGGGCGCCGACGAGTTTGACGCCGCATTCTTTGGATTCAACCCTCGCAGCGCTGAGTTGATGGATCCGCAACAGCGGGTTTTCCTGGAGATTGCCTGGGATGCGCTGGAAACCAGCGGCCATCTGCCACAAAAATACAACGGATCCGTGGGCGTTTTTGCCGGCTGCGGATACAACACCTATTTTACAAATAATGTATTGGCCCATGCCGAAATCGTTGAACGCGCCGGGCAGTTTAATGTGCGCTTACTCAACGAAAAAGATTACATAGCCACCCGTACCGCTTACCAGCTGAACCTGAAAGGACCGGCTGTGGCGGTTTACTCGGCCTGTTCCACTTCGCTTTTAGCTATTGCACAGGCTGTTAGCGCCATCCGCGATGGCCAATGCGATATTGCACTGGCAGGTGCAGCTTCTATTACCTCGCCATTAAAGAGCGGTCATATTTACGAGGAAGGCTCCATTATGAGCAAAGACGGCCATTGCCGCCCATTTGACGCTGACGCGACCGGAACAGTATTCAGTGACGGGGCGGGCGTTGTGTTATTAAAGAGCCTGGCTGAAGCGGAGCGCGATGTCGATACGATATATGCGGTTATAAAAGGCATCGGTGTAAACAACGACGGCGCCGATAAGGGCAGCTTTGGCGGCCCAAGCGCCGAAGGACAGGCCGGCGCAATAGCTGCGGCGATAAACGATGCCTGTATTGAAGCCGCTTCAATAAGCTATATCGAGGCCCACGGTACCGCTACCCCGCTTGGCGACCCCATAGAAATTGAGGGGCTTAACCTGGCATTTGGCGTGCAGCAGCAAAAACAATTTTGTGCCCTGGGTTCGGTAAAAAGTAATTTAGGGCATTTAACAGCCGCATCAGGCGTTGCCGGATTGATCAAAACTGTGCTGGCCTTACAACATCAGCAAATACCGCCTTCGCTTTTTTTTAGTAAGCTCAACCCCAATATCCAATTAAACGATAGCCCGTTCTATATAAACGCAGCTTTAAGCAATTGGGAGAGCGCCGGTAAACGGCGGGCGGGGGTTAGCTCGTTTGGCGTTGGCGGCACGAATGTGCATGTTGTTTTAGAGGAATTCGCAACCAAACCGGTTGAATCGGGTCCATCGAAGCCGTTGGCGCTGATCACCTGGTCGGCCAAAACCGATACCGGCTTGAGCAATTATGCCAAAAAACTTGCCGGCTACGCCGCGAAAAACCCCGGTGTCGCAACGGCAGATATCGCCTGTACTTTACAGGCCACAAGGGCGGATATGCATATGCGGAGGTTCGTGATCGCAGGTGACAATACCGCGCTCCAAACCAAACTGCTTGCGGAAAACTTCGATGCATCGACTACGAAAAAACTGACCTCGATACCGTCTGAGATCGTGTTCATGTTCCCCGGCCAGGGCTCGCAATATGTCAATATGGGCAAGGACCTGTATGACAACGAGCCGGTGTTTAAAGCGGCGTTTGACGAATGTATCGGGTTGATGAAGGATACCCCGCAGGCGTATATAGCCGAAGTGATATACCCTGCCGTTGTTGATGAAACATCGGCACAAAAAATAAAAAACACTTTTTATACCCAGCCCGCCATATTTATTATGGAGTACGCCATGGCAAAGCTATGGATGAGCTGGGGCATACAACCAACCATATTTACCGGCCATAGCATCGGTGAGTTTGTGGCTGCCCATTTTGCCGGGGTGTTCAGTCTTAAAGATGCGTTACTGCTTATCTGCACCCGTGCAAAAATGGTAAGCGGAGTGGATAAAGGCAGCATGTTATCGGTACGTACCGATGCAGGTCAGTTACAAACGATATTGCCTGCGGGCCTTTCGATAGCGGCTATCAACAGCAATAAACTTTGTGTAGTTGCGGGTCCTGACAAATTGGTGGAAGCTTTTGCAGCGAAGCTGGAAGAGATGGAGATCCCTGGTCGTCTACTGCAAACCAGCCATGCTTTCCATTCGGCAATGATGGATGATATTATTGCGCCCTTTGAGGCGGTGGTACGATCGTTAAAACTCAGCCCGCCGGTTAAACCGGTAGTTTCAACTGTAACCGGCAAATGGATGAGCGAAGCAGAAGCCACCGACCCCTCCTACTGGGCTCAGCACTTGCGCAAAACCGTAAGGTTTGCCGATGCGGTGGATACTTTGCAGGAAGCCGAAGGCCGCCTGTTGCTGGAAGTTGGCCCCGGAGTGGCGCTGGCCACGCTTTCCAGGCAGCAATTGAGTGATAAATCAACCCCGGTAATCTCCGGATTTGAAAAAAATGAAACAACAACGGAGTATTTTTCCGTATTAAGGGCGTTAGGCCAAATATGGTTAAACGGTATAACGCCGGATTGGAAGGCATTTTACCGCGACCAGGAAAGAATTAAGCTACCCCTGCCGGCCTATGCATTTGACAAAAAACGCTACTGGCTGGAAGCGGTAAAACCCGCTGAAGCCGCGTCCCCTGCAACAACAATACAATTGATTGAACCCGAAATAAAGAATACACGTTTAGATAACAGCCTGATGAGACAAGCCTTACTGACCGAAAAACTTACCGAACTTTTTGAAGACGCATCCGGCATCGAGATAGATGCCGCATCGACCGACACCAACTTTATCGAGATCGGCTTCGATTCGCTATTGCTAACCCAGATAGCTACCAATTTGAAAAAAGAATTTAACGTTCCGATCACTTTCCGGAAGTTATTTGAAGAGTACAATACGATCTATTCGCTTGCCGAATACCTGGATGCTAACCTGCCCGCAGGCGCCTATCAGACTCAAGCTGCACCATCAGCCAGTTATATACAACAGCCGGTTTACGTCGCACCTGCCGTACGGGCGCCTGTTTCTGCGCCGGCAGCATCGGGCAACCCCGCTTTGGACCTGATCGCACAGCAAATACAAATGCTGGCCGGCCAGCTGGCGGTTATGCAAAACGGCAGCGCACCACAACCGGCACCCGCTCCTATTGGTGCTCCAGTGCCTGTTGCAAACGGAAAGCCGTCGATACAATTCGATCTGACGCCCGAAGAACAGGTGGAGGTTAAAAAACCGTTCGGCGCTACGGCCCGCATCGAAAAACAGGTGCAGGGTTTGTCTGAAAAACAACAATCTTTCCTCAACAGGCTTACTATCCGTTATAACAATAAAACGCAAAGCAGTAAAGATTACACCCAAAAACACCGCTCGTACATGGCCGACCCGCGTGTGGTTAGCGGCTTCCGTCCTTTAACCAAAGAGATTGTCTACCCGTTAGTGGTAAACCGCTCAAAAGGCAGCCGCGTTTGGGATATCGACGGCAACGAATATATCGACGCCCTGAATGGCTTTGGCTCCAACTTCCTGGGTTACCAGGTGGACGTGCTGAAAAGAGCTGTACTGCAGCAGGTGGAAAATGGTTACGAGATAGGCCCGCAGCATGAATATGCCGGCGACGTTTGCCGGATGATCGCACAGATGACCTCGTTCGACAGGGCCGCAGTATGTAACACAGGCTCCGAAGCGGTATTGGGCGCTATGCGTATCGCACGCACCGTGACCGGTCGTACCCTGATCGTTGCTTTCGCCGGTTCGTACCACGGTATTAATGATGAGGTGATCGTACGCGGCACCAAGAAATTAAAAACCGTACCGGCCGCCCCCGGCATTATGCCCGAGGTGGTTCAAAATATGCTGATCCTGGATTACGGAACTGAGGAGTCGCTGCGCATTATCCGCGAGCGTGCGCATGAACTGGCCGCCGTAATGGTTGAGCCGGTACAAAGCCGCCGCCCCGATTTTGCACCAGTTGAATTCCTGAAACAAGTAAGAGAGATCACTCAACAATCAGATACCTGCCTGATCTTTGACGAAGTGATCAGCGGTTTTCGCATGCATCCGGGCGGCGCGCAGGCCATGTTCGGCATCAAGGCCGACCTGGGCACCTACGGTAAAGTAATTGGCGGCGGCATGCCCATCGGCGCCATAGCCGGCATAAAAAAATACATGGATGCGCTCGACGGCGGCTTTTGGCAATATGGCGATAACTCGCAGCCCGAAGCCGGCGTAACTTATTTCGCAGGTACCTTTGTGCGCCATCCGCTCGCGCTGGCAGCCGCTAAAGCATCGCTGGAGTATATGATCGAAAAAGGCCCTTCGCTGCAAGCGGGGCTGAATAACATGACAAAATACCTGGCTACCGAGATGAACGCCATCTGCGACAAAGAAGGTTTGCCATTTTACATACCGTCATTCGGCTCGCTTTGGAAGATCAAATTCAAAGAAGAATTGGCTTACGGCGAGCTGCTGTTCACGCTGATGCGCGAAAAAGGCATCCACATCTGGGATCTGTTCCCGTGCTTCTTAACCGAATCGCATACCAAACAGGATGTGGACACCATCATCGCCAAATTCAGGGAAAGCGTATACGAACTGATAGAATCAGGTTTCCTGCCGACCAACAAGAAGGCTGAGACCGTGAAAGACGAAGCTAACCCGATGATGGTAGCGCCGTTTCCCGGCGCCAGGCTTGGCCGCGATAAAGACGGCAACCCGGGCTGGTTCATCAGCGATACAAATAACCCCGGTAAATACTTACAGGTAAAACTAAATGGTCATTAATTTTGGAAACAAGTAACGTAGTAATTGATGTTGAGCCTGTTGAGTACGACCCTTTTGCAGGGCCTGAGCCCGAAGAACTGATTTTTGATAACGTGCAGGCATACGAGATTAGCCCTATCGAATTCGACCCATTCGCCGGGCCTGATATTGAACTGATTGCACCTGCAACGGAATCACAAACCGAGATATGGGCCTCCTGTATCATCGGCGATGCCGACGCCAATTGCGCCTTTAATGAGTGTTTTTCGTTGGAACTTACAGGTTTAGTAAGCCGCGAAGCGATGCAAAACGCGTTGCAGGAAGTGGTTAATATGCACCAGGCCCTCCGGATGACCTTCAGCGCCGACGGGGCAAGTATCTGCGTGGCCAAATCAGTAACGCTTGCTTTCGATTACCAGGATATTTCCACGAAGTCCAAACACCAACAGGAAAAGTTTATAGCCGATTATAACCAAAAGAATGTCACCGTTCCTTTCGACCTGGTAAACGGTCCGTTATTTAAAGTACAGTTATTTAAGCTGAACGATAACGGGCATCTTTTAACTTTCGTAGCCCATCACATCGTATGCGACGGATGGTCGATTGGCATCATGATGCAGGACCTGAGCAAGCTATATTCCGCCTACACAAAAGGTGAGTTTATCAGCCTGCCAAAAGCGCCCTTGTTTAGCGACTATGCACTTTCGCAGGCGGAAGTGGAAACGACCGCTGAATACAAGGAAACTGAACAATATTGGCTCAGCCAGTTTGAAGGCAGCAGCCACATGCTGGATCTGCCGGTTGATTTTCCGCGCCCGGCCACGCGCACTTACAAAAGCCATCGCGAAGATTTTATATTAAACGCGGACCTGGCCGCTGAAATAAAAAAATTGGGCAAAACAACCGGTGCCGGTCTGGTGACCACCTTACTGGCTGCATTCGAGGTGTTCCTGCATCAGCTTACCGGGCAAGAAGATATTATTGTTGGCTTGCCTTCCGCAGGACAATCAGCTACCGGCAATTATCGCCTGGTGGGCCACTGCGTAAACCTGCTTGCACTGCGAAGTTTTCCCAAGGGCGACTTGTCCTTCAAAAATTACCTTGCCAGGCGAAAAAGCGAAGTGCTGGATGCATACGACTACCAGTTATATACATTCGGCAGCTTACTCAAAAAATTAAACATAGCCCGCGACCCGTCCAGGATACCTTTGGTACCCGTAATGTTCAATATCGACATGGGGATGGATAACGACGTGGAATTCTACGGTTTAACGCATAAATTATTAAGCAATCCGCGCGAATTTGAAAACTTTGAATTATTTTTAAACATTGCGGGGCACGACGAAGCGCCGGTATTGGAATGGTCATATAATACCCAACTATTCTCGGCAGCATCCATTAAGCAAATGGTGGAGGGCTTTATCTTTTTATTGCAGCAATTAGTTAAGCAACCGGAAATATTAATTAAAAACATCCCTCTTTTAAATGCGGAAGAAATAAACCAACAACTGCGTGCCTGGAATAATACCAAATACCCCTATCCAATGCATACCCCTTTACACCAGATCATATCAGAACGAGCCACTGCTATTCCGAAAAAAAACGCGATCACCTTTGGTGACCAGAAAATCACTTACAAAGAACTTAACGAGCAGGCCAACCAACTGGCCCGCATACTAATAGCCAATGGCGTAAAAAAAGGGGACAATGTTGGCTTTTCACTCGACAGGGGCATCGAGATGGTGGTTGCCCTGCTGGCGATCATGAAAACCGGCGCCGTTTATATCCCGCTCGATCCGCAGTTCCCGCTCAACCGCATCAATTATATGCTGGACGATTCGAAAGCTGTGGTGCTTTTGGTATCGGAGAAATATAAAGGACGATATGAGTCCGCGGCAAAAGAGCTGGTCCTTGATGATATATGGGCGTCGCTGAGCGCTCAGGATACAACAGACCCGGCTATCGAAGTTGACGGCCGCGACCTGATTTATATTTTATATACCTCCGGCTCAACAGGTAACCCGAAAGGCGTGCAGATCATGCACCGTAACCTGGTAAACTTCCTGTTAAGCATGCAGCAGGCGCCCGGGATGACCGCCGCCGACAAATTGCTCGCAGTAACCACTGTAAGTTTTGACATTGCTGAACTGGAGCTGTTTTTGCCATTGATATCGGGCGCCGAGATTGTTTTGGCAAGTTCGGCAGATGCAAAAGACGGGCGTGTATTGCTGGACATTATCAAAAAAGAAAAAATCACCATACTACAGGCTACTCCCTATACGTGGAGAATATTGCTGGAAGCCGGCTGGAGCGAGAAAAACAAGGTGAAGATACTCTGCGGCGGCGAAGCCCTGCCGCAGGAATTGGCTGAAAAGCTGCTACCGCGTGCAACTTCTTTATGGAACGTTTACGGCCCAACAGAAACAACAGTATGGTCGACTATAAAGGAGTTAAAATCCGCTGACAAACTGATCACTATCGGACGTCCGATCAATAACACATCGGTTTACATCCTGGATAAATTTATGAAGCCACTGGCCGCGGGCGTAGCGGGCGAGATCTATATCGGTGGGGATGGCGTGGCAAAGGGCTACCTAAACCGGCCTGAATTAACTGCTGAGAAATTTATCGACGATCCGTTCAGTGATCTGCCTGGCACGAAAATGTACCGCACCGGTGATTTGGGCAAGTTTTGGCCCAATGGCGAGATTGAATGCCTTGGCCGCATCGACTCACAGGTAAAAATACGGGGCTTCCGTATTGAAACCGGCGAGATCGAATTCCAGCTATCCAAAGAAAAAAACATTAAGGAAGGCGTGGTGATTGCCAGGCCCGATCAAAACGGCGTCGACAAGCTCGTAGCATTCATCGTTGTCGATCCTTATGCCGAAAGTTATTCCAATCCTTCTGATCTGACCAAAAACTGGAAGGAATCATTAAAAAAGTCGCTGCCGGATTATATGGTACCCGACAATTTTATCGTGGTTACTGAGATGCCACTTACGCCTAATGGGAAGGTCGACCGAAAGGTGCTGGCCAAACATGGTGCAGTGGTGACCGAAGAAGTAAATGTTTACGTTGCGCCAAGAACTGACATGGAGAAGTTGCTGGCGAGCATTTGGGCGGAGTACCTAGGCATTAAAAAGGTTGGCGTACATGACAATTTCTTCGAATTGGGCGGTCATTCGCTCATCGCTGTAAAAGTTATGGGCCGCATTGAAAGGGAAACCGGGAAACGCCTGCCACTGGCAACGCTGTTTGAAGCTCCAACTGTTGAAAAGCTGGCACAATGTTTTGCGCCGGGGAAATCAATCACGTGGGACTCGCTGGTGCCCATTAAGCCTAAAGGGAGCAAAATGCCTTTATACATGGTGCATGGCGCCGGTCTGAATGTGCTGTTATTCAATACCCTGGCGGCCAATATGTCGCCCGACCAGCCTGTGTATGGCCTGCAGGCAAAGGGACTCGACGGGATTGACGAGCCCTTAGATAGAATTGAAGATATTGCAGCCCATTATATTAAAGCCATCGTGGAACAAAACCCCAGTGGGCCTTATGCCCTTGCAGGTTATTCTTTTGGGGGCATTATCGCGTTTGAAATGGCGCGTCAACTGGAGGCTTTAGGAAAAGAAGTAAAAATGCTGGCAATGTTTGATACCTATGCATACCGGTCGCCTCATTATGATACCCCCGTGGTTAAATTTTATAAACGCAGCCGCTTCTTCGTTAAACGTTTGTTCTATACTTTCACTTTTAGCAACGGGGTAAAATACCAGTTAAAGGAAAGAAGCACTAATATCAAGCGCCGCTTTATCCGCATGTGGTGGAACCTGAAGTATGGTAAAAATCAAACCCAGGCGGGTATCTTCGGCTACTCCAACAAGGTGGATGTGATGAACGAACATGCCGAAAAACACTACCAGCTGAAACCATACGATATCGCGGTAGAAGTTTTCAGGGCTGAAAACAGGACTTTTTATATGGACGACGCAGAATACCTGGGCTGGAAACCCTACGCGAAGAAAGGTGTAAATATTCACCCCATACCGGGCGAGCATAACACCATATTCAAGGCCCCCAATGACAAAGTATTTGCCAGTATATTGCAAAAATGCCTTGACGAAGCGATTTTAAAGTAACAAAATTGGTATCTTTCCAATTCACGCTTCATATTTATCGCCGCAATGCCTGTTGTTAAAGTATGCAACCGTTACCTGGAAAAAGTCACCTGGCTCCCTTCGTCGCAATGTGATTTCAACATCAACGGGCATGCGGCCACCTGGCGCGTTAATATCAACGACAATTTAGCCTTCCTGGAATACTATGCGTCGCTGATGAGCGCCGATGAGACCATGCGCGCCAACCGCTACCTGCAGGTTCGGGACAAAAACAGGTTTATCATCAGCAGGGCGGCATTAAGGCTGCTTTTAGCCCGGTATTTAAACCGGCAGCCTGCTGAACTCATATTTGAGGCCGGCGCCAACAAAAAGCCTTTTATAAAAAACGAGGTTCTTCAGTACAATGTTTCCCACTCCGGCGACTGGATCGTGATCGCCATAGCCAATACACCGGTGGGCGTGGATATTGAATGGATTAATCCGGCCTTTGACTACCACGATATCACCGGCGAATACTTCGGCGCGGAAGAAGCCGCTTATATTGCCGCTGACAAAGCTCATTCCCGGTTCTTTTTGCTGTGGACACGAAAGGAAGCGTTAATCAAGGCCACGGCCAAGGGGCTTGATGATGACCTTAAACTCATTCCTGCCCTTGACGGAGAGCACGACATGCACACGGATATCCTCAAATCAAATGTTAATTGGCAATCGTGTTCCTTTGAACTGGCTCCCGGTTACCTGGCAACTGTCACCACCACCGGTGCGGACAGTCGGCTCCGGTTTTTTGAGGCCAACTTCCCGGTTGGCGATCATTAAGCAATTTGCGGGCCATGGTACAGGGTAATCAAACTACATGCACATCCTTCATCATCACGTGATCGCCCCCGGTCGCGGCCGTGATCGTCAAAAAAATTACTTAGCAGCAAATGCCTTAAATACGCAAAAAAAGCAGTTTAGCGCGTTTTTATATAACCTTTCCACCTCAAAATCCGTAACCATGCCTAATTCAAACAGAACTCTCAGATTAGCATGTTATGAAAAAGAAAATCCTCATAGTTGATGACGATTTAAGTATTCTAAAACTACTCAATTTTATATTGAGCAAGGAATTTGATATTGTTGCCAAAAACAACGGTATGGATGCTTTTTCGTGGCTTGAGGATGGCAATATCCCGGAGTTGATCATATCCGACCTCCAGATGCCCTATTTTGACGGGCAATCCTTCGTAAAAAATGTAAAGATCAGCGGCCTTTTCCGCGACATACCGGTTATCCTGTTGTCAGCGGCACATGATCTGGACGAGCAGGTAACCAAAATGCCCTACAATATTGATGCTTACCTGCCAAAGCCTTTTAATCCAACATCGTTAAAATCAGCCATTCACCAGGTAATCAACATTTATGATGCAACCCATAGCTACTGAATGGAATGAGAACGCGGCGCCACATACCAGGATCGCTTTTGCAGGAATGCAAATGAGAGACCTGGTAAAAAGCGACCTGAATCCATATTTCGATATCATCTATCACAGTTCCCTTACTGAGCTTGAAGATTACCTTGGTAATCAGTCGATACTATCCGTGCCCGAAATTATTTTAATGGAGGTTGACGAACAGGGCGAATGTTTCGCGCTGGTTGAAAAGCTGAAAAGCAACTTCCTTTTCAACGGTGTAATTATCGTACTCCTTTCGCTGTCGAATGACAGGGATTTGCGGTTAACGGCCATGCGGTTAAAAGTGCATGACTTTTACATTTACCCGTTCTCGATGAATGATTTGAGGGAGCGCTTAAATTTCCTGGTCAAGTTCAAGTTTATCAAACCAAAACTAAGCGAATTATCGCAGGAGGTTGATGTGGACTACCGCGTACCCATGGGAAAGCGATTGATCGATATCTTCATTTCGGGTGCTATGCTGCTGGTGCTTTCCCCTATTTTGCTGGCCGTGGCTATCTGCGTCAAACTTGGCTCAAGAGGGCCCGTCCTCTACAAAAGCAAGCGTGTTGGCACAGGATACAAAGTATTCGATTTTTACAAATTCCGCTCGATGCGGGCGGATGCGGATAAGATGCTTATCGAGTTATCCACAAAAAATCAGTACGCAAATGAGGATGGAGGCACAAAAGCCGCATTTGTTAAAATTAAGAACGACCCCCGCGTAACTAAACTCGGCAATTTTTTACGAAATTCGAGCCTCGACGAGTTGCCTCAGCTATTCAATATTCTGAAGGGCGACATGTCATTAGTTGGGAACAGGCCATTACCGGTTTACGAGGCTGAAATGCTGACGTCGAACGAATGGTCGATGCGTTTTTTAGGTCCAGCCGGACTAACAGGTTTGTGGCAGATATCGAAACGCGGCAAGGCAGATATGTCTGAACGCGAACGAAAGAAACTGGATAATTTTTACGCACAAAACTATTCTTTCTGGCTTGATATGAAGATACTGATAAGAACTGTTCCGGCTGTTTTGCAGAAAGAAAAAGTTTGATCAATGAACAATAAATTTAAGTTTATCTGTCTGCCATTATTTGTTTTGATGTTCGCCGGGAATGCCCTTGCACAGGAAAGCATGTTCCAGGACCTATCCTACCCTTATCTTGAAAAACTGATCGCAACGGCGAAAAAGAACTACCCCCAAATGAAAGCATTGCAGAACCAGGTTGATATTGCCCGGACTACGTTTCACCAGGCCAGTTTCGGTTGGTTCGATGGTTTTACGGCATCGTACATCTACAGTCCCCAAACTGCGGTAAACTTAACGCAGCCTGAAATATTCAGAGGCTATCAATTGGTGGCAACTATCAGCCTCGGCAGCCTGTTCGAAAGACCGTATACCATTCATAATACACGGGTAGCGGTTAAAATTGCTGAAGAAAATGTGGCACAATATAACCTCACGATCGAGGCGCAGGTAAAACGCTTTTATTTTGCTTATATCGAGGCCCAGGCCGACCTGCGCAACAAAATAAACGCGGTACAGGACGCCACAACGGCGGTAAGTCAGTTGAAACATACTTTCGACAAAGGGGAAACAACATATACGGTTTACAGTGGGGCGTTAACGAACCTTTACAATCAAAATTCATTCAGAATACAAGCCGAATTAGCCGTTTTCACTGCAAAAACCAACCTTGAAGAATATTTGGGAACGAAGCTGGAAAGCATAAAATAACTAATGGAACTATCGTCGTATTTTTCGCTTGTAGGCAGGTATAAATATATTATTCTCATCATTGTCCTGGCGACGGTCGGCGCTTCCTATTATCTTGTTAAAAATCTGCCCGACGATTATGTTTCGAGCACTCAAATTTCCACCGGTATTGTTGATGCTACTAAACACTTGCTTGATAAAGATGCCAACGCCGTGGCGCAGCAAGAGCAGATCAACCAGGAATTCAACAATTTAACAGAGATCATTAAGCTGAAGAAACTGATAGACAATGTTTCCTACCAGCTAATAATTCACGACCTAAGCAGCCCTACCCCCTTCAGGCAGCTAAACCATAAATTTAAAGACCTGAGTCCGGCCGCCCGGCAACACGCTTTGGAGGTTTTCCGGGAAAAACTGCAGAACCAGGAACCCCTGTCGTTGTATACCAAAGACGAAATCGGCTTAAATGAGCTGCTGATCTCGATGAAATACGATGAGCGTTCGCTGAGAAAGAACCTTGATGTGGAGCGCGATGTGGAGAGTGATTTTATTACGATCAGCTATACGTCTGAAAATCCCCAGCTGTCTGCTTTTGTGGTAAATACCCTTTGCAAGGAATTCCTCAACTATTACATTACCCACGTTAAACAAAGCGAAACAAATGCAGTAAGCTTTTTGCAGACACTGCTGGCTCAAAAGAAGAATGCGCTGGATGATAAAAAGGACTCCCTGCAGCGTTATAAGATAAAAAACGGCATCCTGAACCTGGAGGACCAGTCCAAATCAATTAATGCCCAGATATTAAATTACGAGGACAAAAAATTGCAGGCCGAAAAGGACGAGATTTCATACAATGGAGCGATAAAAAATATTGATAATAAGTTTAACCCCAAAGACAGGGCATATATCGAATCGACCATAAGCCAGTACAACCAGGTGGTTACCAATACCGAGGAACAGCTGCATATTCTGAACGACCAATATGTACACAGTGGTTTCGATCCTAAGTACAAACCGGCGGTTGATTCGCTTCAAAAACAATTAACCGCCGAGATCAATAACGGCTCAGACAAATATATCACTAATCCGCAGGTGGCCAAGGATGACCTTGTGAAGCAGAAAATGACGCTTGAAGTTTCAAGGGACCTGGCAAAGTACAGTGTAGAAGCTATCGACCGGGAGCTGGCAGGTCTCCATGCCAGGTTTGAGCGCCTGGTTCCGTTTGATGCCAATGTAAAAACTTATGAGTCGGATATTACGGTAGCAAGCCAGGAATACCTTGACGTACTGAACAAATACAACCAGGCGCAATTAGAGTCGAATTTTTCCATCAAGCTGGCACAGGTTGAACCCGCAACACCCAATACAGCCGAGCCATCCAAAAAGATGCTGCTTATAGCGCTATCCGCTGTTGTCAGTTTAATAATTTGTTTGCTGGTATTATTTATATTGTATTACCTGGATGATACCGTAAAAGAGCCGATCGACCTTGTAAACAGGACACAACTACCGCTGCTGGGGTCGTTAAATACCATCAGCGGGCCAAAACCCGACCTGAAGAAGCTTTGGGACGTTGAAAACCGTCAGCGGATGAAGCAATTTAAGGAATTATTGCGTTCGGTCAGGTTCGAGATCGACCAGGAGCTTAAGGGAGAAAAGATACTCGCCATTACCAGTTTGGGCCCGGGTGAAGGCAAAACGCTTTTAGCCACAAGCCTGGCTTACGCCTACTCGGCGATCAACAAAAAGGTGCTGCTGATTGACGGAAACTTCAACAATGCCACAATTAGTAATACTATCCAGCCCAAACAGTTTGTTGAGGATTATTTCAGGAGCAATTCGTATATTGAAAGGGATGGCGCCGCAATAGGTGTAATGGGGAACCGCGGGGGCGACATCACCCTGCTGGAGATCAATGACGAACCCAATATCCGTCGCGACATGGAGGAATTAAAAACCCGTTATGACATCATCATAATAGATTTGCCGCCGCTTGATTCCCTCAACCAGTCGAAAGAATGGATATTGTTTGCCAGCAAGACAATAGCAGTGTTTGAGGCAAACAAAAATATTTTGCGGTCTCAAGTCCAGTATATCGATTATTTGAAACATCTTAATCGTAAATTTGCCGGGTGGGTATTGAATAAAGCAACTATTGAACACCACAAGAAAAAATAGCCAGCTTACCGGGTGAATGATCGGTGTACGAATTACGGGAGATGAAAATTGAACATAAAAAAGCAGCAGATCCGCTTAAGGATCTTACCCCTCTGCAACGAAATACCCTCGCGGTAGCTGTCGTACTGGGTTTTATGGGTATTTTTGTTTGGTTTATTAAGATATTATTTTTTTAATAATTCCTATCCACCTGATAAATGCTGAGTGACCAGGTTACAAATAGTGCAGCCAAAAAACCATTCTGGCATAAAATAATCATCAGAAAGTTTTCGGCGCCTGTTGTGATCGCTTTTGCAGTTTTAGCCTCGCTTGCCGCAACTTTTCTGATCGCCCGCGAGGGTTACGTGCTCGGGCTCATTTTAATTTGTGCCCTCATCGGCTTGCCTGTATTATATGCCACCGTGGTTTATCCCGAATTCGGCATCGTCGCCCTAATTGTCGTTTCCTTTTTCATCAATTTTGCGTCCAGGTTTTTGCCCGAACCAACGCCCATCGGCCTGGTGATGGATGCTATTACCTGGCTGCTTATTTTAGGTTTTTTTGTAAGGAAGAGAAAGGAAAAAGGATGGGCATACTTTAAAAACCCTATCACCTACTGGACACTGGTTTGGATAGGCTACAATATTTTTGAGATATTTAACCCCGTATCTCCAACCATGCTGGAGTGGCTTTTTACAGTACGGACAGTCGGCATCATCCTGCTGATGTATTTTGTTTTTTTATACCACATCCGTTCAATAGAATTTGTAAGATTATTGTTAAAGCTTTGGCTGGCGTTAGCTTTTATAGCAGCCGTTCAGGGCCTTGTACAGGAATACTGGGGTTTATTTCCTTTTGAGAACGAGTGGCTGCACCGTTACCCCGAACGCTTCAAGCTGCTGTTCATCGCCGGGCACCTGCGCAAATGGGGGCCTTTTTCTGACCCGGTAGTATTCGCTTACAACATGGTTGCCGCTGCCTTAATTTGTATTGCACTGGTACTCGGCAAAATCAAAAGATCAAAAAAGATAATCGCATTTCTCCTGGCCATTTTCTTTTTCACAGCAATGCTTTATTCAGGCACCCGCGCGTCCTACGTGATCATCCCATCGGCTTTGGTGATGCTCACTATCCTCAATTTCAATAAAAAAATATTTATGTTCGTGTGCGTCTGCGGTACGGTGCTGGGCTTCCTTATTGTGGTTCCCACTTCCAACCCTACGCTCATCAGGTTCCAAAGCGCGTTCAAGCCGTCCAAGGATGCCTCATTTGAGGAAAGGGCAAAAAACCAGGAAAGGATCAAGCCGTATATCTTGTCGCACCCTATCGGGGGCGGGCTGGGTTCGGTAGGCGTTTGGGGACAGCGTTTTGCGCCAAACTCCTATCTGGCAAAGTTCCCGCCTGATAGCGGTTATGTGCGTGTAGCGGTGGAAATGGGCTGGATAGGTCTGCTGCTCTACTGTGTCTTCACTTTCATTGTCCTTTACACGGGTCTCCGCTATTTTTACCTCATCCGTGACCCGGAGCTTAAAACCTATTGCCTGGCGATGATATTAATTATTTTCGCTTTCGATATTGGTAACTATCCGCAGCAAGCACTCGTACAATACCCGTCGAACATTTTATACTATATGGCGATGGCGCTGTTAAGTGTTTTGATGCGGTTAGACCTTGAGAAAAGGAATGCAAATCCTGTTTCAGCAACCGCCATAACCCAATAGTTTGCGGGTATTTAAGAGTTGATGAAACCAATAAATAACAATGTCCTTACTTCAAATCGTTAAGTCAAAGCCGGGGCTCAAAAAATTCACACATTGGTTGATCATTCCCACCGGCCAGGCGAGGCCGAGGTTGTGGGTGCGATGGTTTGTGAATCCTTTTATTCACAAAAAAGGCAGGGGCGCCAAAATAAGATTTAACACCCGCATGGATGTTTTTCCCTTTAACATGTTCAATCTTGGCGCAAACAGCATTATTGAAGATTTTGCGACAATAAACAACGGCGTGGGCGATGTATTCATCGGCGAAAACACAGGGATTGGTTTAGGCAATGTGATTATTGGCCCGGTTAAAATGGGCGATTATGTAATGCTGGCACAAAATATCGTCATCTCTGGCCTGAACCATGGCTACCAGGACGTTACTGTGCCCCCCCGCCTGCAGAAAGTTGTCACCAAACAAATCACTATCGAAGATAACGTTTGGATAGGCGCCAATTCTGTGGTCACCGCAGGTGTAACCATCGGCAAACATGCCGTTATAGGCGCAGGCAGCGTAGTTACAAAAGATATACCCCAATATAGCGTAGCAGCAGGCAACCCTGCTAAAGTGATCAAAAAATATAACTTTAAAACCAACAGCTGGGAGCGTGTATAATGGGATTTTTTAAAAAATTAATAAATAAACATACTCTTTCGCTGGCCAGCAATGCAATAATGCCAATTGTAGGCATGGTTACTGTTGCCATGCTGGCACATGCCTTAAAGGGAGCACTCGGCAATTATGTACTGTTTTTGCTGACCTTTACGCTGGCAAACTTTTTCCGCAGCGGCTTTCTTCAAACTGCGCTGATCAAATTTTATTCGGGAGCTTCAAAGGAACGCGCTGCTACGGTTGTGGGTTCAACCTGGGCAGTCGCAATTTTACTGACAGTGATATTAGATGTGGTCAGCCTTTTAGTCCACCTTATTTTCAAGGGCGACCCTTCTGTCGAGATCATTTCAAAGTGGTTTGGTATTATATTCGTTTGTACGCTGCCCTCAAGTATTGCCCTTTGGGTGCTACAGGCCGAAGAACGCTTTGATCGTGTTTTTATCCTGCAGCTCATCGGGCAAGGCAGTATCTTTCTTTCGGTTGCCACGTTGGTTATTACCGGGCATGCTGTTTTCCATAATGTGGTTTATGCGTACTGTTTATCGGCCACCTTTACCAGTTTATTTTCTATTGTGATGGGTTGGGCCAGGATAAAAACCGTCGCCCATAAAACAATGGCCTGCATAAAAGAGCTGGTTAACTTTGGAAAATATAGCGTAGGCACATCCATCAGCTCCTATTTGCTTAGAGCCTCCGACACGTATATTATCGGTTTTATGTTTATCAACCCGGCTGTGGTAGGCGTTTACTATTTGCCGCAGCGATTGATGGAAGTAGTTGAAATACCGCTGCGCAGCTTTATTGCCACAGCCTATCCGGCAATGGCAGCAGCAGTTCAGCGGAACGACAAACAATACATGACCTACGTGATGAAAAAATACGCGGGCATCCTCACCATCCTGCTTATTCCGGTTTCTATCATCGCGTTTATCGCAGCGGACCTTGTGATCAAAATTATAGGGGGCAACACATCGCTTACGGAACATATGGACCCTCCTACCGCGGCTGCCGTGATTAAAATTATCGGCGGCGATACTTTTGCCAATTCCGATGCGGCAAATGTTTTCAGGATATTTATGAGCCTTGCCATACTGCTTCCGATAGACCGTTTTTTTGGCATAACGCTTGATATCCTCAATAAACCGCACATCAATATGATCAAAGTATTGCTGATGCTTTCGGTCAACGTGATAGGTGATTTTATCGGCATCAAGCTTACGCATAATTTATACGGCGTAGCCATCTCGTCAATATTCACCTTTTTAACCGGCATCATTTATGGTTATTGGGTGCTGAAAAGAAATTTAAATTTTACGCTCCGCGATATACTGAAACTCGGTTTTATGGAGATGCGATCATTAGCTGAAGATTTTATAGCGAAGCAAAACAGAAAATTAGCCGACAAATCAAGTTGATCATAAAAACCCTCCCCTAAGTTTTTGCCCGTGCCGCTTACCAACCAAAATATCATTATTTTTTCGCAGATGCAGTTCGATCAACCGCTGGAATCGACGAATTATATTATGGCCAAACATTTGGCAAAAGATAACAGGGTTTACTATGTGGACCGGCCCTACACCTGGCTCGATTACATCAAATTCAGGAACACGCCAGGATTTAACACCAGGAAACCACACTTTTTCTCATCGTCAAACAGCCTGATCGACACTGATAATCCTAACCTCAAGATCGTTATTACCCCCCCGGTTCCTTCCATCAACATGCTGCCTGAAGGCTGGCTATACCGCCGGGCGTTAAAGCTCAATGAAAGGATTGTGGCTAATCGCCTTAAAAAAATTATAAAAGATCATAACATCCGCGATTATATCTACATCAACTCTTATAACGTTGCCTTTCCGTCTATGCACAAGCTGCTTAAGCCAGCCATGACCGTTTACCACTGCGTCGATCCGCTCATAGAGCCTTACCAGACCCGTCACGGGTTAATTAACGAAGACCTTTTGGTAAAAGATGTTGATATGGTGATCTCGACCAGCAAGGAACTTTCGAACAAAAAGGGCTTGCTGAACAGGCGTTCATTTTTCAGTCCTAATGCGGCCAACATCAGCCATAGCCAAAAGGCGCTTGACCCCGGGTTAAAAGTCGCTGATATTTTGTCGGGCATAAAAAAGCCGGTGATCGGTTATTTTGGCAATATCGAGCGCAGGATCGATTACGAACTAGTAAAGCAGCTCGTCATCAAAAATCCCGACAAAAACTTTGTATTTATCGGCCCTGTAGATCGCTATTACGCAAATGAGGAGGACTACAAATTTCCAAATATGTACTTTAAGGGACCGGTTCCGTACGAGACGATGCCCGCTGTTTTAAAAGGATTTGACGTGGCCATTATTCCATTTAAAAAGGACGAAGTGAGCAACAACATATTCCCACTGAAACTTTTTGAATACCTCGGCTCGGGCAAACCTGTAGTTTCAACAGACTTTAACCCGGACCTGAAAGATTTCACCGGCGATACCGTCGTCTATTGTAAAAATGCGGAGGAATTCTCCAGCGCGCTGGACGCCGCGCTAAAAGATACGGAATCACAGAAACAAAAACGGCTGGAGGTTGCCGCCGATAATACCTGGGAACACCGCGCCCTTGAGATAAAAGACTTATTAAAAACCAATCTCGATAATAAACTTGCCCTGGTTTAAAGTTTTTAATAAAATTTTAAAAAATATCCGACCATTTTTTACTGCGCTACCGTATAAGGACTTAGCTTTTTTATATGGAAATTATTAAACTTATTGCCACAGTAATTACAAGTATAATTTTTGTGTACCTGGGTGTATACAGCCTTTACTTATTTGTTTTTTCGGTTTGCGGCAAGCTGATCCCAGCTAAAAATCCGCCGGCAACTATCAAACTGGCTAAGTTTGTGGTTTACATTTGCTCGTACAAGGAAGACGAAATCATTTTAAACTCCGCTGCAAGCGCCGTAACCATCAATTATCCCAGGCATCTGTTTCACGTATGCGTGATCGCTGATTCGCTAAAGCCAGAAACTATTGAAAAACTGAAACAACTGCCTATACAAGTGCTTGAAGTTGTTTTTGAAAGCAGTACCAAATCAAAGGCATTACACAAGGCGATTGAAAATACCGCCGAAGGTTTTGACGCGGCCGTTGTTTTTGATATTGACAATGTTGCGGCGCCTGATTTTCTGCACCGCATCAACAGCTACCTGCAGGCAGGCGAGCGCGTGGTACAGGGCCACCGCGTTGCAAAAAACACCAATACGCAGATAGCGATATTAGATGCCATCAGCGAAGAAGTAAACAACCATCTTTTCCGCAAGTCGCAGCGTGTTTTTAATCTTTCCGCGGCCATTATCGGCTCGGGCATGGCGCTGGAATACCAATTATTTAAAGATGTAATGCTGCAGATTGACGCGGTGGGCGGCTTTGACAAGGAAATGGGCTTACTGCTCACCCGTAATAAAATCGGCGTAGCCTATGCGGAAGATGCCCTGATCTACGATGAAAAAGTAAGCAACCCTGAAAACTTTAAAAAGCAACGCCGCAGGTGGCTGTCGGCACAATTCAGCCTGCTGCGCAAATATGGAATGAGTGGGTTCGGGCAGTTGTTTTTACACGCCAACTTCGACTATTTTAACGAAATTTATCAATTATCGATATTGCCCCGGGTGATGATGCTGGGCTTTATGCCGCTGATGTTACTGGTATCTGTGTTTACGCCGGGTATAGGGCCGTCATGGCCGCTTTGGCTGGGCGCGACTGTTTGCTGCTACACCGCCATCCTTATTGCCATACCGGCAAGCTTTATTAATGAAAAATTCTGGGGCGCGGTTTTGCGTGTGCCGATGATATTTTTGACCATGTTTTTGCTGTTATTTAAGCTAAAAGGGGCAAATAAAAAATTTATTCATACCCCGCATATCCATAACGCCGAATAATATGCACATGTACCCGTTTAATGCCCTGGAATTCGCAGGACGCTATTGAAAACCAAATGCTGAACGAAACGATGAACAGCCCGATGCAAATAGAAAAACAAGCCGATCTGAATAGTACCGATGCCGACTACCCGAAGGAAAAGGCGCTGCCTTACTTTCTGAACGCGTGTGCAAAACACCACGCAGGAAAAGTGGCCCTTAAGTTCCACGGCCGCCAGTTAACCTATGCAGACCTGTATGCCCAATCAAACCGGCTGGCTAAGCTTTTGATAGACAACGAAGTAAAAACAGGCGATGTGGTAGGCCTGGCGCTTGACCGTTCACCGGAAATGGTGATATCCCTGCTGGCGATCCTGAAATCCGGCGCGGCATACGTGCCCCTTGATCCCGAATATCCGAAGGACCGGATCGAGTTTATGCTGGAAGATTCGGGGGCGAAAATATTACTGACATCAAAAAAATATGCAAAGCATTTTGCCTCAACCGCGTCGGAGATCCTGATAGAGGATGCGATGGACAAACTCGGTTCCTACAGCCCTGAGGAGCCGGCCATTGCATTCAGCAGCGAAGAACTGGCGTATATCCTTTACACTTCAGGCTCAACCGGCAAACCCAAAGGCGTACAAATACGGCACTATAACCTGGTCAACTTCCTGCTAAGTATGCAGAAGGAACCCGGCATGACCGCCGACGATAAAATTTTGGCGGTTACCACCATTTCATTCGATATAGCAGGGCTCGAGTTGTACCTGCCGCTGATCAGCGGCGCTGAACTGACTTTGTGCAACTCCGAAACTTCCAAAGACGGCCGGATGCTGCTCGACCTGGTAAAGGATCAGCAAATCACGTTTATGCAGGCCACCCCCTACACATGGCGGATGATGCTGGAGGCCGGTTGGGAAAACTTCCTGCCGATAAAAATACTTTGCGGCGGCGAGGCCCTGCCCCGCGATATGGTCAGCAAGCTCACCGGGCGCAGCAGCGCCTTGTGGAATATGTACGGGCCAACGGAAACCACTATTTGGTCGACATTGAAATTAATTATTACCGATGAGGATATTTCCATTGGCAAGCCTATCGCCAATACACAAATTTATATCCTGGACGAAAAGATGAATAACCTCATTGACGGATCTGTGGGCGAGATATTTATCGGCGGCGAGGGAGTGGCGCCTGGCTATCGTAACCGGCCTGACCTGACGGCTGAAAGATTTTTGAACGATCCATTTTGCGGTATACCGGGAAACAAAATATACCGCACCGGCGATCTTGGCCGCATAAATGAAAACGGCGAGATATACTGCCTGGGCCGGATTGATCACCAGGTGAAGGTGCGGGGTTACCGCATCGAACTGGAAGAAATTGAACATGCCCTGGCCAAACAGGGTGATATAAAAGAAGCGGTAGTAATTGCGCGGGAAGATTTGCCCGGCGATCCGCGGCTGGTAGCCTATGTGGTGCTCAAAGCAGGTAATGGACAGGTGGACCTGAAAATGCAAACCCAGACCTGGCACCGCGCGTTGATGGCCGTGTTGCCTGAATACATGGTTCCTGATGACTTTGTGCTGCTGGAGGCCATCCCCATTACCCCAAATGGCAAAACCGACCGCAAATCGCTCCCCAAACCGGATTATGACCTGATCACCTGTACCGGCGACTATGTGTCGCCGCGCACCGATGTGGAAAAATTGGTTGCCGAAATATGGCAGGAGGTGATGGGCATACCGCGCATCAGCATTTTTGATAATTTTTTTACCATCGGCGGACGTTCGCTGGTGGCTGTGCAGATCATGGCGCGGATTGAGAAAGAAACCGGCAAAAGGCTGCCGCTCGCCACACTTTTTGAACATTCGACGATTGAAAAACTCGCGGTCCGGCTTAATGTGGACGCCAAATCCATCACATGGGAATCATTAGTGCCCATAAAACCGTCCGGCAGTAAAATGCCGCTGTATATCGTTCATGGCGCGGGCTTAAATGTGCTGCTGTTCAATGCGCTGGCCATGAATATGGATGACGACCAGCCGGTTTATGGCCTGCAGGCGCGCGGCCTCAACGGCGTGGATGAGCCCCTGGACGTAATGGAGGATATTGCGGCAAACTATATTGCCGAGATCATCAGCCAAAACCCCGAGGGGCCGTATGCCCTTGCGGGTTATTCACTGGGCGGCACAATTGCCTATGAAATGGCGCGGCAAATGACAGCCGCCGGCAAAGATGTAAAACTGCTTGCCGTATTTGATACCTACGCTAAACAAAGCGACAAATACGACCCCTTTGTAAAGCGGATGTTTAACAAAGTGTCCCTGTTCATTATGCAATTCCTGTACAGCTTTGTATTATTCGCCAACGATCCAAAAAGAACGATTCAATACAAAAGCACTTCGATAAAACGCAGGATGATCCGCCTGTTTTGGAAAGTAAAAGGTACTGAAGAGAAACGCGAGGGCTTTTTTGCTTATGACAATGAAATAGATGAAGCCAGCGCAAAAGCCAAGCGAAACTACTGTCAAAAGCCGCTTAATATAACGGTCGACCTGTTCAGGGCAAAAAAGAAGACTTTTTACATGTCGGACTTTAAATACCTGGGCTGGAGAAAGTTTGCGCTGAAAGGCGTAAACGTTCATGACATACCGGGAGAGCATAACACCATATTTGCCCCGCCGCATGATAAAGAATTTGCCGTTGAGCTGCAAAAATGCCTCGACAGGGTAGCCGAAGTCAAAGCATGAAAGTATCGATAGTTACCATAAATTTTAATCAGCCAAAAGTCACCGAAGAGCTGCTGGCCACCATCCCCGCTGCCGGTGACGTTGAAGTGATTGTTGTTGACAATGGCAGCGACACGGACCATACCGCCGAATGGCGGATTAAATATCCATCCATTCAATTTATCCGTTCCGAAAAGAACCTGGGCTTTGCAGGCGGTAATAATATCGGGTTGAGGGCAGCCAAAGGCGATTATCTTTTCCTGGTGAACAATGATACCGAGTTTACGCCCGGCCTCGTTCAACAGCTCACAAGCGTACTGGATTCGCACCCTGAAGCAGGCATGGTGTCGCCAAAGATCAAATATTTCTACAATAAAAACCTGATCCAGTATGCGGGGTACACGCCGCTTAATTTTTACACAGGCCGCAATAGCTGCATCGGCCAGCTTGAAGAAGATAAGGGCCAGTACGACAATTATACGGGGCCTACCGCCTACTGTCACGGCGCGGCCATGATGGTGCGCAAAGAAGCCATTGAAAAGGCCGGTTTAATGACTGAAAATTTCTTTTTGTATTACGAGGAGCTGGACTGGTGCGAACACATCAAACGGGCGGGCTACCAGGCCTGGGTTTGCACCGGGGCGCTGATCTATCATAAAGAGTCGGTCTCCGTGGGTAAAAAAAGCAGGCTGAAAGAGTACTTTATGAACCGCAACCGGATACTGTTTATCCGCAGAAATGCGCCGATGTTAAAGAAACCCGTTTTTTATCTTTATTTTCTGACGTTTGTTGTACCCCGGAACCTGGTGAGCTACGCAAAAGCAAAAAATTACGACTATATATCCACCCTTTTTAGTGCGGTTTGGTGGAATGTTACCAATAATAAAAACAGTAAAAACCTTGGTTACCGTTAATTAAGCCCATGAAAATCGCATTTTGGTTAAGCCTCGCAGTCGTTTTTTACACCTTTGTCGGGTACGGCATCCTGTTGTATGTGATCATCCGGTTAAAGCGGATAGTTAAGGGCCGCAGGGCCTTAGTGACGCCGCTTAACAACTTACTGCCTTGCTGCACGCTGGTTGTTGCGGCCTACAACGAGGAAGATTTTATTGAAGACAAAATCAAAAACTGCCTTGGGCTGAAATACCCGGCCGGTAAATTGAAATTTCTGTTTGTCACCGATGGGTCGAATGATAACACGCCGGATATCGTAAGCCGCTACCCGCAGGTAACCCTGCTGCACCAGAATGGGCGCTCGGGAAAAATTGCCGCGATACATAGGGCTATGGCCCAGGTAAATACAGATATCGTGGTATTTACGGATGCGAACACTTTTTTAAACGCGGAAGCCATGGTGAATATCTGCCGCCATTACGTGGATGATACCGTTGGCGCTGTTGCGGGCGAGAAACGCGTGCATGCCAGCGAAAGCGCTGACGCCAGCGCGGCAGGCGAAGGTTTCTATTGGAAATATGAATCGGCGCTGAAGAAATGGGACTCCGAGCTATACTCAGTCGTTGGCGCGGCAGGTGAGTTGTTCAGCGTAAGGCGTTCACTTTATGAAGATGTTCCGGCCGATACGGTTTTGGACGACTTTATGATCTCGATGCTGATCGCCTCAAAAGGTTACCGGATCGTTTATGAGCCACAGGCCTTTGCCATGGAATCAGCTTCAGAAAACGTAACTGAAGAATTAAAGCGAAAGATCAGGATCGCCGCCGGCGGAATGCAATCCATCCTGCGCCTCAAAAGCCTCTTCAATCCTTTTAATTACCCTGTTTTGTCTTTTCAGTACGTCAGCCACCGCGTGTTGCGATGGACCGTTACGCCCTTTCTGCTTATTGCGGTACTTATTCTTAATGCCTGGTTGGCGCAGCAGCCCGGCGAATTACTATTTAAAGCGATATTTGCCGCCCAGGTCTTTTTTTATTTGCTGGCCATTGGCGGCATGATAATGGAAAAAAGACATATCCGCATAAAAGCATTATTTGTGCCCTACTATTTTTGCATAATGAACTATGCTGTGCTGATGGGTATTATCCGTTATTTCACTGTCAAACAAAGCGCCGTTTGGGAACGTGCGCAAAGAAAACAGCCTGTGATGGAAAAGGTGAGCTGAAAGCTTAAGCAGAAAGCTGAAAGCAAAAGCTGGTGATACTGCGTGCGATAACGTTATGTGGTGATCATTGATCCCAAATCACAAAATCAATTCCATTTGAATGTTCGACCGCTCGTAAGGAGACGGTTGGCCAAAAATGCGCCTAAAACCCAGTTTTTGATAAAGGCTGATGGCTGGGTCCAAACGGGTATTGCTTTCCAGGAATAACTTTTTTGCGCCGAGCGCCCTGGCCCTTTCAACTGCGGCCTGTCCCAAAAGATAGCCGATCCCCTTCCCTTTTGCCTCGTCCGCGACGGCCATTTTAGCCAGCTCGAACACTTGCTCACCGGTTTCGACCAAAGCGCACGTGCCTACAGGTTTGCCGCCGGCAAGCGCGAAAAGTATCACGCCATTTTGGTCCAGTATATTTTCTTCGGGGTAGTCGAGGTACTTGTAATCCGACGCCTCCATTTTAAAATACCTGGTGATCCATTGTTCATTAAGTTCCTTAAACGCCTGCTTATATCCAGGCTCGTAGTCAACAATAGTGACATGTTTGCCTTCTCTTAATTTCTTTTCGTCCCCTACCCTTTTTAACAGGCTTTTTTTGTTCAGTATAAATTCCCATTCTTCTATGGCCTTCCAAAGGTCGCTTTGCGTTTCCGCAATCGCTTTTTCAATGGCCGATTCCACGTCGGTGTATTGGGCCTGTATACGCCCGTTAATTTCAAAGCCTTTTTCAGTCAGTTTAACGTAGTTTTCGCGCTTGTCAGTTTGGTTATCGCCTTTGGTTAATACGCCGTGCTTTTTCATCTCCTTTACAATTACGCTTACCGATGGGTGCGACTGCCCGATCTCCCTGGCAATCTGCGATATGGTTTTTTCATCGCCCGATGAAAGCACATAAAATACCGGGAACCATTTGGGCTGAATATTTACCCGGTAAAGTGAGTATACTTCCGCAGCCTGGTCGGTAAGCAATTCGCTCAGTCTTCTCAGCCGGCTTCCTAAAGCCATTTTGCCTGTTTTTCGATAAAAATCCATATAGGTAATTAATTACGTAATTGATTACGTAAAATAAGGAAAGAATCTTCAGAATAGCAAGAAGAATTAAAAATTCAGGCAATTAAGGCGTCAATCTCGTCGGCAAGCTGCTTATCCTTTGCGGTAACCTTATCCCCTGCCGAGTGCGTGGACAGCCAAATCTCCAGCTTGTTATAAGTGTTGGTCCAGGTGGGATGATGATCATCCTTTTCGGCAAGTAAGGCCACCCGGGTCATAAAAGAAAACGCTTCCGAAAAATCTTTAAACTGAAAAGCGCGGTAGAGCTTGTTGTCGGTTTCTTGCCACATGGTGTGTTATTTTAGTGTTTATGAAGATTTGGTCGGTAGCTATTTTAGTTTTTAACTGCAAAGGCCACCAAGAGAAGACGCAAAGAGCGCAAAAAAGAAAATAAAAATCTTCTGATAAAACTGTTCGCAATTAAAACTTTGTGCACTTTGCGTTCCCCGCTTTGTGCTCTTTGCGGTTAAATCTTTAAGCTTCAACAACCAAAACCACCGAAAGTTTGAACGATTACTATACGCCCAAAGATAGTCCATCATATTCATATCCCACGTCTTTCACGCAAAATGCGCTTTCATCACTTTGGCATAATCGGCAATCGCAATAGCTGAGTCGCCAATTTCCGGATGCCATAGTTTTTCCCATTCAAAACTATAATAACCTTTGTACCCCCCATTCCGCAAAGCGTCGATCGCGGAGAATATCGGCACTTCTCCCTGTCCCATCAATACATAATGTGGTTCGCCGTTAAGCAGTTTAGCGTCCTTAATATGCGTATGCCTGATGTACGGGCGCAGGACTTTATAAGCCTCGGCAGGCGACTCCTTAGTGATCGTCCACATATTGGTTACATCCCATACCATGCCGCAGTTGGGGTGTTGCGCGGCTTTCATCACCACCTCCAGGTCGGCTATTTTTACCAGGCCGCCGTGCGATTCAACCAGCACGCTTACCGCGCTACCTTTTGCGTGGTCAGCCAGTTCAAGTAAGCCTGTAACGATCCGGTCCATGGCGGCTGCTTTCTCCTGGCCTTTAGGGAGATTATTTGGAAACACCCTGATAAAAGGGCAATTCAGTTGCTGTGCCAGGTCGATAAAGCGCCGGCCCTCGTCCATATTCTTTTGCCTTTCAGCCGGGTCGGCAATATGCATGGCGGCGGATGAGCCCAGGTCGACGAAACGGAGACCTTTATCCGTCATTTTTTTTAACGTTTCCTGCCTGGCTTCTGCAGTGCTCAGCTCTTTTACTTTGGTGAGTTCCATTTCGCGCAATATGCCACGCAGCTCGATGCCGTTATAACCATTCGATGCCGCAAAATCCATGACCTGGTTAAACGGCCAATCCGGACAGCCGAGCGTAGAAAACGACAAAAGCGGCCGATCTTTTTTTAACCCAATTGAGGGCGCAATCAACGAACCGGCAGTCAGTAACGAAGAAGCCTGCAAAAACCGGCGGCGCGAATAGTTCATCATAACGGTATATAATTAAGGTTAGTCTTGAGTCGAGCGTCCAGAGTCTGGCGTCAGGAGTCGGGAATAAAGCGTCAAAACCATAGAACGGTAAGAACTGCAAAGCGCACCTATCTACGACGTATACACAACCAGACTGTCCGATTTTGTTTCTTTTCAATAATATTAATATCCAATCAGGATTTTCCAGACTCTTGACTCCTGGCTCCAGACTCTTGGCTCTGGACTCCGGACTCCGGACTCCTGGACTTCAGATCCTGACCCCTGGTTCTTCATAATCAACGTTCTTTTAATGAATCGGCCTGCAGATATCCATGAATATTATTTTGGTTGATCGTTTTTGCGCTGGGTATCGGCGTACCGACATTGTAAAAGTTGACATAGGCGTTTAACGCGTGCCCGCTTTTATCGGCGCTGATGCCATCAAGCATGCCCGACAGTGACACCGCGCGGATGTTTTTTAACCCGAAAGACGCTTTAAGGTTAACGCTATCCGTCCAGATGACATCCCGGGGCTTTACCCCTTTTTTTACTTTTCGCAGGTTTAAATACCAGTTGGTCTCGTTGGACACATAACCGCTTAAAGGGCTGAATTCCGCAACCTCAAATGAGGGATAATTGCCGTGATTTGAACAAACGGAAGGCACTATCCTGATAAACGACACCGGCGCCGGAATTTGCGCATCATTATAAACCACCTTAAAATCATTAAAATGGGTATGGCTGCCGATCATAAACTTAACAGTCGACGAGTATTTCACCATATCGTTGGTAAATAACTGCGTATAAGCCGGGATCCAGAAGGGCTGATCATTGTAGCCATTGAGGCCCGGTGGTATATGGGTGATGATCCATACGTTTTTACCATTGGCCGCCGCCAGGTTATTTTGCAGCCAACCCATCATCGGGGCTGCCTGCGGGTACTTACTATTGGCGTAAACAGCGGCACTGTTAAATACCACAAACTTTAAATTACCGGTTTCGCAGGTGTAATAGCCGTTAGCCTTTAGCGAGTCGGCTGAGGATGCGGGCAGATTTGGCTGCCAGGCGTCGGCAAAATCCCTTAAAAATTTGGGGTCCTGCAGGTCGTAGTCATTACCATAAGTATCATTATTGCCCATCGCCGGGACGATCAGCGCTCCGGGGAAATTATCTTTAAATAAACGCGCGATAAACAATAGCGTGTTCTTTTTCAACGCCGAATCTGCCGGCACTGCGTTGTGCCAGATAAAATCTCCGGCGATCAGGATAAAAGCAGGGTGCGGCAGCTTTCTTTTCATATTAGCTATCGCCGAGCGCAGCACGGCATAATTTGCATCCTGGCCAAGGCAAGTGGTATCCAGCGCCATCTGCGCGGGCGTACTTTCAAAATATTGTATCCATTGATCAAATGATGAAGTTGAAAGCTTTTTCTTTAACACCGTATCATTTTCGGTCGACGCATAAAGCGGGCTGAAGTGGATATCCGATACGATCAGGCATTTTTGAATGCTTCCGGCAGTTTCTGCAACGGGCCCTTTTTGTTTAAAAGAGCAGCAAACGAAAATGCCTGCCAAAACAAGGCAAAAAGCAAAAACTGATATTTTGATGTTTTTCATAAAAGGTTCGTGGACGGGTCGCTCCCGCCCGATAAATTTCAGCATAAAATTTATGAAAACTGCTTTGATTGACGAAATAGATGATGAATACCTAAAGTAATTCCGTCATCGTTGATTTTAAACGAGCGCAGACGACGGCAAAAAAGGGTTTACCGCCGGCAGCATCACACCCGGCACTATTAATCGCTTTCCAGTGTAAAACAAAATAAGTACCATTGCGGTTTCAGACCCGAACAGCTATGAAAGCACTGCGCACAATCCTTTTTCTCGTCATCTCCAACACATTCATGACCTTTGCCTGGTACGGCCATCTCAAATTCAAGGAGTTTTCGTGGGGTAAAAGCCTGGGGCTGATTTCAATCATCCTGATCAGCTGGGGTATGGCTTTTTTTGAATATTTATTCCAGGTACCGGCAAATGAAGGCGGTTTTAAAGGCAACGGCGGTCCGTTTACGCTGGTACAGTTAAAAACCATCCAGGAGGCGATCACGCTGATCGTTTTTACTGCCTTTACGTTGATCTTTTTCAAAACGGAAAAGCTGGCATGGAACCACGCGGTGGGGTTTGCGCTGATCGTGCTGGCGGTTTTTGTGATATTTAAGAAATGGTAAATCGCGCAGCGGGTGGAGCAAGGGCAAGATTTTTCATATCATTTGTTTGTTGATAACTAAATTATGCAGCAACGGGTGTTAACGCAACAGGGGGTGCATAAAAATTATGGGATGGCATCGGCTTGCGTGACAACCAGGGTCCGCCGGCTGTACGAACCTAAATACGCATGTGATTGAATTATGGGGATTGCCTGGAATGTTGGTTACCGGAATAAATCATCCTTTATTGAGCGTTTAAAAATCAATTCGGCGTATTTTCAAAAATGAACACATGTGTTTCTCAGGCTGATAAACCAACTCCAGGCATCATGCAACCCGATCATCCGACCGGCAACTGGCAGATAAAACCGCTAACAAATTCCATCCATCGCACGCAAAAAATTCCTATGTTTGGGCGTTAAATAAGTAATGCAAACCGGCGCATCTGCACATGAGCAAATACGGAAGTTATTTAAAGACCAAATCGTTCAGGATCAACCTGCTGCTGATCGTTGTTACCGTATTTGCGGTGATGATGATCACTTTTTTCAGCCTGGGCCTGTACACCCGCCATGGCGAGCAAATACCGGTGCCGCAGCTGAAAGGTATGCAGATTGAAAAGGCGATGGACGTGCTGAAAGAACAGGGCTTTGATTATAAGATCGACTCGGTTTATGTGTTGGACAAACCGCCGGGCGCCGTCATCGAGCAGGATCCTGATGCGGGCACCAATGTAAAAGAGAACCGGACGATATACCTCACGGTTATAACGCGCCTGGCCCCTCCCGTGTCGCTGCCCGACCTTACGCCTTATACCTACCGCGAGGCGGTTGCTACCCTGGCCAATTATGGTTTGAAAGTTGGCGATACGATTTACAAAGCAGACATTGCCCGCGACCGCGTGCTGGAAGTACGTGTTTCGGGCCAGCCAATTGCCGCGGGCAGCAAAATCCCTAAAGGCTCGCGGGTGGACCTGGTGCTGGGCAATGGCGAAGGCGCCAGCGAGGTGGCCATTCCCGACCTGGTGAACCAGGATCTTGACGCAGCAAAATTTGTCATCAGAAATAGCGGGCTAACGATCGGTACCATCACCTACCAGGGCGCCATTACCGATTCGGCCAACCTGGTGGTAGTAGCGCAAATGCCGATGAAAGCTGATTCGACGAGCAAAACGCCTAACGGGACGCCCATTAACCTGACGGTGATACAAGGAAAAAAAGCCAATGCACAGTGAGATTGATGCAGTTGAACTACTAAACCGGTTAAAGAATGGCGAAAAGCTGAATATGCTGGATGTGCGCGGGGAAATAGAGTATAATACCTATAACATCGGCGGCGAAAACATTCCTTTGAAAAACATCGGTAACGGAGCGCTTAGTATTGCTGCTAACAAAAACGAAGAAATAATTGTTATATGCACCGCAGGTTTGCGCAGCGCCACAGCAGCAACACTACTGACTGACAGAGGTTATACCAACGTGAGGAATTTGACCGGGGGGCTGCTGGCAGTGCGGAAACTAAAACATTAAACCAATATAAAATGACAGCCAAAAAAGCGCCGAAAAGCAGCACGTTCAAAAAATTTACCATTGCCTTTGTGCTGGTTATTTTGATTGCGCTTGGCTTAACAGGCTATAATTATTACGCCAAATATTTTAGCCCCAATGTTACCGGCAACCAGGAATACCTGTACATACACACCGGGGCAGCTTTTATCGATGTTTATAAAACCATTAAAGATCAAAAAATGGTTAAAGATACCGAGGCCTTTTACTCGGCTGCGCAAAATATGAACTACACTGACCGGGTGAAGCCAGGGCGATATCACTTGCACGAAGGCATGAGCAACCGGAGGCTGATCAATATGCTGGCCTCAGGCACCCAGGAACCCGTCACACTTTCTTTCCACGGCTTAAGGTTAAAAGAGCAGTTTGCAGGCTTTGTAGGTAAAAAGATCGAGCCGGACTCGGCCGCGATCCTTCATTTGCTGGATTCAACATCGTTCGTTAAGCAATATGGCTTTACGCCTGAAAATGTTTATACGATGTTTTTGCCGAACACGTATCAGCTGTACTGGAACAGCTCGCCCGAGAAGTTTTTCAAAAAGATGCACGGCGCTTACGAGAAATTTTGGACGGGTGAAAGGCGTTCGAAAGCTTTGGCGCTCAACATGGATCCGATACAGGTGACGATATTAGCTTCCATAGTAGATGCCGAAGCGCTGCACGACGACGAAATGCCCACCATTGCCGGTTTGTATATCAACCGGCTTAAAAAAGGCATGAAGCTGGAATCGGACCCGACGATCATCTTTGCAGAGAACGATTTTACCATCCACCGGGTGCTTTCCAGGTACCTTTCGATCAACTCGCCCTATAATACCTATATGCACACGGGTTTGCCCCCCGGCCCTATCATGATGCCTTCAGTCAATGCCATCAATTCGGTGCTCGACTATCAGAAAAGCGAGTACATTTATATGTGCGCCAAGGAGGATTTTTCAGGATACCATAATTTTGCCACCAACATGGCCGACCACATGGTAAACGCCCGCAAATACCAGCAGGCGCTTAACGAAAGAAATATCAGGCACTAATGTTCGAGCACGCCACCAAAATACGTGTCCGCTACGGCGAAACCGACCAGATGGGCTATATGTATTATGGCAATTATGCTGAGTTTTACGAAGTGGGCCGCGTGGAGATGCTGCGCAGCCTTGGCCTAACCTATAGCGGGATGGAGCAATCGGGCATCAAAATGCCGGTGCTTGAGCTGGCTTGCAAATATTTGAAACCCGCGTTATATGACGAGGAGATCACGGTAAAAGTGATCATGGATAAAATGCCCGGAATACGCATCCATTTCAGGTATGAGTTGTATAATGAAAGAGAAGAATTGATCAACAAAGGCGAAACCCTGCTGGTGTTTGTCAATATGCAATCCAACCGCCCCTGTTTACCGCCGCAGGATTTTTTAGACCGTTTAAAGCCATTTTTTGAGTAGATTTGGTTTAGATGAAGTGGCTGCACCGTATTTTACTTAAATTCAGGTTTTATCAGCGATTTATAAAGCGGTCGAAAACATTTGTGCCAAGGGGCTTTTACCCGCTTTCGCTCTATCATGTGATGGCTTTTTTTGCAAGGGAGATTGACCAGCTTACCATGTTTAACCGCGCTGCGTCATTGTCTTTCAATTTTATGCTGGCATTTTTTCCCGGTACTATTTTCCTGTTCACGCTTATCCCCTATGTGCCGGTAAAAGATTTCCAGGGTAAGCTGCTTTCCCTGCTTTCAACGGTGCTGCCTTATAATGCCTATATGGCGTTTCAAGCGACTATTGAGGATATCGTTCGTCACCAAAACGGCAAGCTGCTATCCATCGGCTTTATAACGGCCTTATACTTTGCCACCAACGGCATCACCATCCTGATGCGCGATTTTAATAAATCATCCCTTATCATTGAAAAGCGGACCTGGCTAAAGCGGCGGCTGATTGCCTCGGTACTCACCGTGGTGCTCAGCCTGGCGCTGCTGATCGCAATAACCGTGATGACGATCAGCGAAACAAGCATCAATTACATCAGGGCGCATATCAATAGCACAGGCCACTTTTGGTATTACCTTGTCGCCTTATTGCGCTGGCTCATCCTGGTGGCTATTTTCTTTTTTTCCATATCGCTATTATACCGGTATGGCCCGGCGCATAAAATAAAATGGAAGTTTTTTAATACAGGGGCCATTATGGCAACGGTGCTGGCGGCGTTAACTACCATGGGGTTCAATTATTACATCAATAACTTTTCTTCGTACAACAAAGTTTATGGCTCCATAGGTACGCTGATCATCCTGATGATCTGGCTACAGTTAAACTCCCTGATCCTGCTCATCGGCTTTGAATTGAACGCCAGCATCGATTATTCAAAACGAAACATCAAGGTGGTGAAACCCATGTTTAACAGCTTTCGCACCACCGCAAACCAGTAAGCTGCCCTTCGGCTGCTATGTTCCCGGCAATTGAAAGGCATGGTGTTCAGGCCAATAATGGCCCATATTACACTGTGAATCAGCATGATAAGTCTCGTGTTTCTATCACGTTTACACGCTTTCCGCCAATAGCAAAAAACAATTTGCCAATTCGGCCCGGTTTTGTACTTTTGCGCCCGGAGAGTTGGCAGAGTGGTCGATTGCGGCAGTCTTGAAAACTGTTGAGCTGTTACAGGTTCCTGGGGTTCGAATCCCTAACTCTCCGCACATTTAGGCATTAAAGCATACAAAAGCCTGCAAATCAAAAGATTGCAGGCTTTTATTTTGGGGGCCAACCCCCGCTTTATACACCAATTAGCTACAAAAGGGGCGCAAGGCGCCTTCTCTACGACAGATTAAAGGCCTTTTTTGTATAAGTAAAATATACTTTTGGATAAAAAATGTCATTGCATTTCCCCGTTTTTATTTTGTAAATACTCCATCTCATTTTGTAAATTCCCTTTATCGGATGTAAAGACCAAAATTCAATCATCAAAAGCGATAGATAAAATTCTCTCCGGCAACCCGCCTGTTTGTAAGGATAACGCCCTGCCCCCACCATTATTGCGCCCAAAAAAATATAGTCAAAAAACATTGTTTAGGTAATATATGCCCTATATTTTTGGCATTGTACACCTCAAAAAAAGCCGCCGCATGGTATCAAAAAACAAGGTCAACGCCGAAAATAAAGCCCCTTTATTACTTCCTTTACGAGAGATGGACCGGTCAAAGCTAATGCTTGCAGGCGGCAAGGGCGCTAACCTTGGCGAGCTGGCAAGGATGGATGGCATAAGCGTGCCCGATGGCTTTTGCGTCGCCACGGAAGTCTACAAAAAAATAACGGAAAATAACCGGGAGTTGAACAGCTTGCTGGATGAATTAACGCGTTTTAAGGCAGAAGAGCGCGAAAATATCAGCGGCGTCTGCGCACAGATCCGTAAGACCATCGAAAGCGCACCCATTCCCGGCGATATAATGGAAGCCATCGGGGGCGGTCTTGCAAAGTTTGCGCAGGAAACTGCCTTTGCGGTGCGGTCAAGCGCAACGGCGGAAGATCTGCCGGCGGCATCTTTTGCGGGCCAGCAGGACACGTATTTGAACATCATCGGTAAGGAGAATGTCCTGCAACATATCCGCAAGTGCTGGGCGTCGCTGTTTACCGACCGCGCGGTAATATACCGCCTGCAAAACGGCTTCGATCATCGTAAAGTACAGCTGGCGGTGGTAGTTCAGCAAATGGTGTTTCCGCGGGCGGCGGGGATATTGTTCACCGCCGATCCGGTTACCGGCAACCGGAAGATAGTATCCATTGATGCTGGTTTCGGGCTTGGCGAGGCTATGGTCTCCGGCCTCGTAAATGCAGATAATTATAAAGTTTGCGACGGCAAAATCATCGGCAAAAAAATACCCGCAAAAAAATTGGCGATTCATGCCTCGCAACACGGCGGCACGAAGGAACAGGAGATTGAAGCCGCGATGCAGACCAGGCAAGTACTAACAGACTGGCAAATTTTACAATTGGAGGGCCTTGGCAGAATAATAGAAGCACATTTCGGCCGCCCGCAGGATATGGAATGGTGTTTGGCCGATGATGTATTTTACATGGTGCAAAGCCGGCCAATTACTACATTATTCCCTATACCCGAAGCGAATGACCAGGAAAATCACGTGTACGTATCGGTAGGCCATCAGCAAATGATGACGGATGCCATGAAACCATTGGGCTTATCTTTTTTCCTGTTAACCACGCGGGCGCCCATGCGGACTGCAGGCGGAAGGTTATTTGTTGACATTGCGCCTATGCTGGCTACGCCTGCCGGCAGAGAAACGATGATAAACGTTCTGGGAAAGTCTGATCCGATCATCAGATCTGCGCTGATGACCATTTTAGAGCGGGGAGATTTTATAAAATCCTTACCGGATGACAAAAAGGTATCTGTCCCGGATTACCAGGCGCTAAATGATTACGACCCGGCAATCGTTACCGATTTGATCAATAGCAGTCAAACATCGATAGCCACGTTAAAACAAGCCATCCGGGCGAAATCCGGGCCGGACCTGTTCGACTTTATCCGGCAGGATATAAAGGAATCGCAGAAAACGCATGCTGAGTCACAAAGCTTCCAGGTGATCATGACGGGTATGAATGCTTCGTCATGGATCAATGAAAAAATGAACGAATGGCTGGGAGAGAAAAATGCGGCAGACGTACTTTCTCAATCGGTGCCCAACAACATTACTTCGGAAATGGGCCTTGACCTGTTGAATGTGGCCGATCTGATCCGGGCACATCCCGAAATTATTGAATACCTGCAGCAGACAAAAAATGATCACTTTTTGGATGAGCTGGCCAGGTTTGATGGCGGACCGGAGATCCGCAAAGCAATCATGGCTTACCTCGACAAATATGGAATGCGATGTGCCGGCGAAATTGATATTACCAAAACCCGCTGGAGTGAAAGGCCGATTACCCTTGTCCCCATGATCCTTAATCATATCAAAAGTTTTGAGCCTGGCGCCGCCGGTCGCAAATTTGAGCAGGGACGTCAGGAGGCCATAAAAAAAGAACAAGATTTATTACACCGCCTGAAGCAGCTGCCCGATGGTGAACAAAAAGCGAAAGAAACCAGGCGAATGATCGGCCTTGTGCGGAACCTGAGCGGCTACCGCGAATATCCGAAATATGCTATTGTTAGCCGCTACTTTGTTTATAAGCAGGCTTTTATGAAAGAGGCCGGGCGACTTATGCAAGCAGGGGTTATGCGGGAAAAAGAGGATATCTACTACCTGACTTTTGAAGAATTCCGCGAGGCGGCACGTACAAATAAGCTTGATTACCAAAGCATCAGCGAACGAAAAGAGGAGTACAAATTGTTCGAAAAATTAAGTCCGCCGCGTGTGATTACGTCCGATGGCGAGATCATTACCGGTAGGTACCATCACGAAGATCTTCCGGCCGGGGCAATAGCCGGCCTTGCTGTTTCTTCAGGGGTAATAGAGGGACGGGCGCGCGTTATCCTGAACATGGAAGATGCTGACCTGGAGAATGGCGATATACTGGTCACCAGATTTACCGATCCGAGCTGGACACCCTTATTTGTATCCATAAAAGGCCTGGTGACCGAAGTTGGCGGACTGATGACGCACGGCGCGGTGATCGCACGCGAATATGGCCTGCCGGCAGTCGTTGGGGTTGAGCATGCCACCACGCTGATCAAAGACGGGCAGCGGGTCAGGGTGAATGGAACAGATGGTTACCTTGAAATAATATAACCGGAGGGCCCGGATTCTCCGGTTCGGGCAGTTGTTTTAACGAACAAATTCGTTGCCATTGACTTCAATCAATGGAGAGCAGCGAGGGATAAATGGCTTTAGCTTCAATAGCGCCATACGCATTTCGGCTGAAGCGACATTGCTTCATCTGATTAGATGAAAAGAACTTCAAATCATTTTTAAACAACTTCTTAATTTTTTTACTTTTATGACCCAATCCCGGTCGTTTACCATCCGGGCGCACGGGATAAGAATTGTTCAAATTTATCTATCATGTCTGCCAATACAACCTCATTTAAACACGTAAGCTATTTATGGGACGATGCCAAAGCGGCTGAGTTAGCTGACGATGAAGTAGCTTTACTGATCTACCGTTCGAACTTATTGGGCGCTGATCTGCGGCTTACCAACTATGGCGGCGGCAATACATCATGCAAAGTGATGGACAAAGATCCTTTAAGCGGCAAAGACGTCGAAGTCATGTGGATAAAAGGTTCCGGTGGTGACATCGGCACCCTTAAAAAAAGCGGGCTTGCGGCGCTGTATGTGGACCGTTTAAGAAGTTTAAAAAATGTTTACAGGGGGATCGAATTTGAAGACGAAATGGTTGAGCTATTTAATCACAGTATTTTCGACGTGAACTCAAAAGCGCCGTCAATAGATACCCCTCTGCATGGGTTTTTACCCTTCAAACATATCGACCATTTGCACCCGGATGCGGCCATTGCTATCGCGGCAGCAAAAGATGGAAAAAAGATCACATACGATCTTTTTGAGGGCACGATAGGCTGGGTTGACTGGCAACGGCCGGGTTTTGATCTCGGCTTAAAATTAAAGGAATGCCTGGACAACAACCCTGGCATACGGGGTATTATGCTGGGCTCGCACGGCCTGTTTACCTGGGGAGATACTGCTTACGAAAGCTATATCAACACACTTGAAGTTATTGAAAGATACGCTGACTACCTGGAACAAAATTATGGAAAAAAAGGCCCTGTATTTGGCGGCGCAAAAATCCATAGCCTTAATGAAGCCGACCGTAAAAAACAGGCGGTAGCGATAGCGCCGGTATTACGGGGTTTTTGTTCTTCAAAAACCAGGATGATCGGCCATTTTACAGACGATCCCCGCGTTTTGGAATATATCAACTCGACCGACCTGGAGCGCCTTGCCCCCATGGGCACCAGTTGTCCCGACCATTTTTTGCGCACCAAGATCAGTCCGCTGGTGCTATCGCTTGCCCCTGGCGACGATCTTACCGATGCAGCGGCGCTGAAAGAAAAACTTGCCCCGGCATTTGACGGCTACCGCAAAATGTACGAGGGTTATTACAATACTTGCAGGCACGCCGACAGCCCGGCTATGCGCGATCCGAATCCCGTAGTGATATTATATCCCGGCGTGGGCATGTTCACCTTTGCAAAAGATAAGCAAACCGCCCGTGTGGCGGCTGAATTTTATATCAATGCCATCAACGTAATGAAAGGCGCCGAGGCGATTTCCGCGTACACCTCGCTGCCCCGGCAGGAAGCTTTTGATATTGAATACTGGCTGCTGGAAGAAGCCAAACTGCAACGTATGCCAAAACCAAAGGCGCTATCGGGCAGGATTGCTTTAATTACCGGCAGCGCGGGCGGCATTGGAAAAGCTATCGCAAAGAAATTTGTTGAAGAAGGCGCCGTAGTGGTTTTGAATGATATGAATGCCGAACGATTAGCGGGCGCCGGCGAGGAATTTAAAAAGAAATTCGGGGGGGATGCGTACACAACGGCTATATTGGATGTGACGGACGGCAGGCAGGTAAACGAAGCTATGGCAGCCGCGATCCTGGCTTTTGGAGGGGTCGACCTGGTGGTAAATAATGCTGGTCTTTCGATCTCGAAATCTATTGCCGACCATACCGAAAAGGATTGGGACCTGCTTTACGACGTGTTAGTGAAAGGCCAGTTCCTGGTAACGCAGGCAGCTGCGGCGGTGATGAAAAAGCAGGACATCGGGGGCGACATCATCAATATCGTGAGCAAAAATGCGCTGGTAAGCGGGCCTAACAACGCGGGCTATGGCAGCGCTAAAGCCGCCCAGTTACATTTAAGCCGGTTAAATGCTGCGGAATTGGGTGCGGATAAGATTCGGGTTAACGTAGTTAACCCGGATGCGGTGATCAGCGACAGTAACATTTGGGCGGGCGGCTGGGCCGAAGGCAGGGCAAAGGCTTATGGTATTACCGTGGAAGAATTACCCGCTTATTATGCCAAACGAACGCTGCTGAATGAAGTGATCCTTCCGGAGGATATAGCTAACGCTTGTTTTGCGCTAACCGGCGGCTTGCTCAATAAATCCACCGGCAATGTAATTAACGTTGACGGCGGCGTGGCGGCGGCGTTTGTCCGTTAGTTTTTAAACCGACACCGGAAATGAACCGAATAGCTTTTAAAATGCTGCTGCTGCCCGGAAACGAAGCAGAATATCAAAAACGGCACGACGAGATATGGCCGGAATTGGTTGTATTGTTAAAAGAGGCCGGCATCAGTGAATATTCCATTTTTTTAGACCAGGATACGAACACCCTGTTTGGGGTTTTGACGGCTGCGGACCAAACCCTGCTGAGCGGTTTGCCAGCGCAGGCCATTATGCAAAAATGGTGGGCATATATGAGCGACATCATGGAAACCAACCCCGATCATTCGCCGGTAAGCAGCCCATTGAAAGAAGTTTTTTATTTACCCTGACAACGATAAAAAATTATGCAGATAGACAAAAAATGGGTTGATGACCTGAATCAGCAGCATTTATCAAAACACAGGCGCCGGTTTGAATTTGTGTCGGCTGATGTGGCTGACCTGGATACCGTGATGCAAAAGCTGCAGGCATTCAATATCGCCATTCCGAGCTGGGCGCTGGGGACCGGCGGCACCCGGTTCGGACGCTTCTCGGGAGGCGGGGAACCGCGCAGCCTGGAGGAGAAAATTGAGGATGCAGGCGTAATTCATGCCTTAAACCGGTCAAGCAATTCCATTTCACTGCATATTCCATGGGATATTCCTGAAAATGCCGCATCGATAAAAGCGTTAGCCACCCAACTGGATTTACATTTTGACGCCGTTAACTCCAATACATTCCAGGATCAGCCGGGCCAAAAACTCAGCTATAAATTCGGCTCACTGCAGCATGTTGACAAAGACGTTCGCAGGCAAGCTGTTGAACACAATATCGAAGTGATCAAATATGGGGTTCAGCTCGGGTCAAAAGCTTTATCTGTATGGCTGTCTGACGGCTCAAACTTTCCCGGTCAGTTAAATTTTCGTAAAGCATTTCAAAACACGCTGGAAAGCCTGCAGGAAATATATGATGCGCTGCCTGCGGATTGGAAAGTGTGGATAGAATATAAACCTTACGAACCGAATTTCTACTCGACCACCATTGGCGACTGGGGCCAATCCTATCTTTTGGCCGCCAAACTTGGTGCAAAAGCCAGCACGTTGGTGGATCTGGGGCACCATTTGCAAGGAACTAACATCGAACAGATCGTATCAGTTTTGCTGATGGAAGGCAAGTTGGCCGGTTTTCACTTCAACGATTCCAAATATGGCGATGACGACCTGACTGTGGGCAGTATTAACCCCTACCAGTTGTTTTTGATATTTAATGAACTGGTAGAAGGGATGGATGCCCGCGGAATGAACCATGCGACAGATATTGGATGGATGATTGATGCATCACATAACGTGAAGGATCCGATCGAAGACCTTTTGCAGTCGGTTCAGGCCATAAAAATGGCATACGCCCAGGCGCTTTTGGTTGATAAAGATGCGCTGTTATCGGCCCAAAATAACAATGACGTAACCCTGGCACAGGAAATACTGCAGGCTGCTTACCGCACGGATGTAAGGCCGCTGATAGCAGAAGCCAGTTTACTGGCCGGCGGCGCGCTGGACCCAATAACAACGTACAGGCAACTGAAGATAAGGGAGAACCTGATCAAAGAGCGCGGATCAAAAACCGTAGCTACCGGTTTATAAAAGCTGATATCATGAGCGCTATCCCGGTTATTGCCATATTCGATGTAGGGAAGACCAACAAAAAGCTGTTCCTGTTCAATGAAAATTATGAGATCGTTTTTGAAAGGTCGGCGCGCTTTATGGAAACGGTTGACGAGGACGGTTTTCCCTGCGAAAACGTGGAAAGCCTGCGGCAATCTGTTTTTGACTCACTAAGCGAGGTTTTCAGGCTGAAAGCGTTCAGCATCAAAGCGGTTAACTTTTCGGCTTATGGGGCTAGCCTTGTTTATACCGGCGAGGACGGACTTCCGCTTGCGCCGTTATACAATTATCTTAAACCCTTCCCGGAAGAATTGAGTGATAAATTCTATGCGGTTTACGGCGGTCAGGACAAATTCAGCATTGAAACCGCTTCGCCGGCGTTAGGCAGTTTAAATTCCGGCTTGCAATTGTACCGGCTGAAACAGGAAAAGCCCCTGCTTTTTAATAAAGTTAAATATGCGCTGCATTTACCCCAGTATTTGAGTTTTTTAATCACAGGCAAAGCAGTGTCTGATCTGACGAGTATCGGCTGCCATACGGCCTTATGGGATTTTCAGAAAAACAGGTATCATAAGTGGGTCGAACAGGAACATATTACGCCGAAACTTGCGTCGGTCGTCCCGTCGGATACCGTTTCAACCGCCGGTTTTGAAGGCAACAATTTTAAGATTGGTGTTGGACTGCATGATAGTTCGGCTGCGCTTATCCCCTACCTGGTCAATTTTCACGAGCCTTTTATTTTAATTTCAACCGGCACGTGGTGCATCAGCTTAAACCCGTTTAACCACTCGCCGCTTACCGCCGCCGAACTTAAAAACGATTGCCTGTGTTATTTGCAATTTAACGGAAAGCCAGTTAAGGCATCGAGGTTGTTTTCGGGTTTTGAATACGAGCAAATGATAAAACGAATTGCCGCACATTTTAATACGGACGAAATTAAATACCGGAACGTCGTTTTCGACGCGCAAATTATAAAACGCCTGACTTCAGCACCTGCATCAACTCAAGGCAGCGAAACAATAAGCAAAGAATCCGTTTTTAAAACGCGGGACCTGTCCGGTTTTAAAAATGACATGGAAGCCTACCACCAGCTAATGATGGATATGGTACAACTACAGGCTGCGTCTACCAACCTGGTAATAAAAAATACAGCGGTTAAACGAATATTTGTTGACGGCGGCTTTAGCAAAAACATGGTTTACATGAATTTACTGGCGGCCGCCTTTCCGCAAATGGAAGTGTTTGCTGCCTCAATGGCGCAGGCTTCCGCAGTTGGCGCAGCGTTAAGCATCCATCATCATTGGGCTGGCAACCCCATACCCAATGATATCATTGGTTTGAAGTTTTATAAGGCGCGGCCGAATGGTGCCTGAAAGCAGGAAGAATCACGTTAAAGTTCGTGACAAATACAAATTGAAGCTGAGCGTGCCATTTAATTGTACCAAATTGCCCGCCCACAATATTAATTCATTGCACCGGCTGCAATTGCGCTTGAGGTAATTGTGGTTAATGTCGGGTCCCAGTTGTTTTTGTCGAAAGACTCCTTTTTAAACCCGTAAACTTGTTTGGTTTTAAGTTTTTTAAATTTGAGTGTTGTTGCTTTCATAACTTTTGTTTTTTTTAATTTTTACAAAAGTTATGGAAGAGGTTCCACTGAAAAAAACTTATTACACCAACTTCATTATTCGATATACCAACGTCATTATTGGGTTGCAATTTAAGTCAGGCATATAATAATTTATACCGGCTGACCGATTGCGGGTATCTGTTTAATAATATTACTTTTGGCATTATTATCGGAAGACCACTAATGAAAACGATGAAATTCGACAATTTAAAATTACATGTTTTAGTATGGGTAATTTTTATTTCATATGAGGTATTGGTAGTTTATTCGATAAGCGGACAGGGAGCCAACTTTTGGGACTATGCGCTTCACTATCTGTTAAATATTTTCATATTCTATTTTAATTCACATATTGTTTTACCCAATGCCGTGGGTAACGATAAAAACTCTTATGTGCGCCTGCCTCTTATGATTGTAGGCGAGCTGTTGATTTATTTGCTATTCAGGTATCTTTTGGTTGACCTTTACCAGTTTCTGAACATCAAGATCACCGAATCTGTCGCAACAGTAAAATTTTTCATCATAACATCCTCTTTTAGGGGTGTCTATTTCATTTTTTTAAGTACCGGCTATTGGTTTGCTTTGTCAACAATCCAAAACAGAAAAAAAATAGCCGCCCTGGAGAACATGCGGTTGAAGCAGGAGATACAAAACGAGCAGTTAGAAAAAACACTGCTGGCTACCGAAAACGCTTACCTGAAATCCCAGATCAACCCGCATTTCCTTTTAAATACATTGAATTTCTTATATAATTCAGTTTCCAAATTCAGCGATAAGGTTGCCGACAGCGTGATGACCTTATCGGAAATAATGCGGTATGCGCTCACCAACTCGGGCGAAGACGGCAAAGTTAAGCTGGAGGATGAAATTGAGCACGTGGCTAATTTTATTAAACTGAACCAGGCGAGGTTCAGCCAGCGCCTGTGTATTGTTTTTGAGGTGAACGGGGAGGTCGGTGAGCTGCGGATAATCCCGCTGGTGCTGATCACGCTTGTTGAAAATCTGTTTAAATACGGCGACTTACTTAATGAGACTAATCCGGCAAAGATTATTGTAAATATTGAGGACAGCCATTTGTTGTTTGTCACCGAAAACGAAAAAAAGAAAAACGTAAGGGAAAAAGGACATGGCATCGGCCTGAAGAATATTACAGAACGCCTAAAAATGTACTACCAATATGATTTAAAAGTCGAAGAAAATGATCATTTTTACAGGTCTGCGCTTACCATTGAGCTTTAAAACTAGATGTACACCTGTTATATTATTGATGATGAAGAACATGCCATCGACACCCTGGTCGGCTATGTGGACCGTTACCCGGGATTAAACCTTGTCGGCTCGAATATCAATCCGCTTAAAGCGATCGATGAGATCATCAATTCGGAAACCAATATTGATATCGTTTTTTTAGACGTGGACATGCCCGAGCTTTCGGGCCTGGACGTGGCCGACAATATTGCTTCACATGCAGCAATCATATTTACCACGGCTTTTCCCAACTATGCGCTGCAGGCTTTTGAAAAGAATGGTTCCGATTTTTTGTTAAAGCCTATCTCTTTCGAAAGATTTACCAAATCGGTCACTAAAGTTCAAAACCTGGTCAAATCTCAAAAGGCTGCCGAACACCCGCATGAGGAAGAGTACTTTTTTATAAATCCGGGCACAAAAGGAAAAGTCCTTCAGTTACGCTATTCAGACATCCTGTATATCGAGGGCCTGAAAAATTATGTGATGATCTATACTGCGGATAACAAATACATCACCTATTTATCCATCCAGGAGATTGAAAAATCAATTCCGATGACGAGGTTTGTCCGGATACACAAATCATTTATTGTCAATATCGACAAAATAAAATACATCGACAGCAACCAGGTATTTATCGGCCAGAGCTTGCAATTGCCGATAGGGCGGTTATTTAAAGACCACTTTTTCGACCTGGTCCATGCTAAAACCCTTAAAAGCGGGCGAAAACGATAATGATCCCTTGTCGCGCCTGGCTTCGACAGAATTATAGTATTTATACAGCAGGTAGTAAATGATAAACTCATGATTGCGCTGCTTATCGCTAAACAACCGGTTTAAATGCATGTGCATCAGGTCGCCCGCGAGTTTACCTTTTTGAGTACTCACGGTTGCGTCGTTTAATAATCGTAACGTTCCGACGTAGTTTTCAAACTGCTTTTTCCCGCCAAGCCTGATGATGGCAGGTTTACACTTTTCCATACTGTTAAAAAAGCCTGCATATTCCCTGTATTTATTATCCAGTTGAAACTTGAGCTGCTTACCGTCATCAAATTCCCGTTTCATTCCTTCATGCATCAGCTTAACCAAATTTATCCGTTCCGAATTTTCAGTGAAGAAAACTTCAAGCAATACGTCAATGGACACGATAGCCAGGTGAAATTCCGAATAGTCTGTCAGCCTGTTCCGGGTGCTTCGGAGATAGTTAACGACCAGCTCGCTGCTCGCGCAAAACACCGTTTCGGCATATTCTATCGTATCGTCGCCGTATCTTTCAATCTCCCTTTTGTAGGTATCCAAAACAAGGTTATTGATACTGCCCCTCGCCACCTGGCCGCGCATCTTCTGTTCTACATAGCGTACCACTTTAGCGCCATCGTCGGGGTTAATCTTAATCCTTAGTCTAAGGTGATTGTCCGGGTCGGCATATCTTATAAAAAACCAGCTTTTTAGTGCGCCCTGTTTTTTTAAACGTAGGATTATACTGAGTACATCCCTGACCAGGATACCATTCGAAGCCGACGGGTGGCAGTAAAATTTGAAATAAAGCCACTCGTCGCCCGGAAGGTACACGCGCTTTACTTTATTATTGCGGCCGGCCTGTGCCGGGGTATGATAGGAATAGGTGGTGGCCGGCGAGAACACCGACGCAATGAACTGCCCCACATGGGGGCTGCCTGCCTGGTTAACGATCTGCTCTGATTCGTCAACAAAAATTTCGTTCAGCACCACCAGTGTTTTGTTCCTGATCATCTTTATAAACAAATCCACCGAAACAGGGTCATCCTGGTCAAATATCAATTGGTTGTCGCCCTCAGTTAAAGCAAACTGCCTTTTCAGCCCGATTTTCTTACATAGTTTATTGAATTTTTCCTTGGCGTCCGGGCTGTTTGAAATTTCGAGTATTTCCTGCTGATGTAAAATCCAGGTGGCAGGGTAAATGATGCACTTCCTGTATTCCACCCTGGGATAGTAGCTTAGCCCGGGCAACAACGCGCGCAGGTCAAAACTGTAGTTGTACTTAACTTCCTGGAATTGTAGGTCGCATAAAAATCTGAAAACGGTCAGCTCGCTCCGGCTGTAATTAAAGGCCGAGCTTAGCCTGGGGATCACTATTTTGTTATGCTTTTTTGACCTCAGCCTGATGTGCCCGTCGATGACGGAAACAAAAAGGTCTGAAAGGCCGATAATATTTTTGCCAGGGTAAGTTGAATGGACGCCAATCGGTATTTCAAAAGTGCGTACACCTGCGTTAACGTTAATGTTGGCGGCGTGCTCATCATTAAAGCACGATATCTCGGCAAATATCACATCCGGGTTGGATTGTTCTTCAACGGCAGCGATGTGTTTTACTTCATTGCGTATCGTCTCATCAAAAAGGCTGAAACGTCCTAATAATGCAGTAGCCGTGCATCCGCCGGCCTGTTCTATCCAAATCTTGCCGCCACAAAGCCTGAAAATTACTGAAAAACTTGGCGGCGGTTTCAAACCGGTGTTTTCCTTTAGCCGTTCCAGGTCTGCCTCGCTGATCACAATCGCTCCCCTATCGTTAACTGCTACCAGCTTCGACAAAAACAATTCATGCACCGGCGTCCAGCTAAAGCTAAGGGTGCTGAGCTGCAGATCCAGCTGGATGCCGTCCAGCAGCTCACTGGTCACCAGGTTGGCCTCAAGGCCTTCGTATCCGATACCCGCCTCGCGGTCAAGGGCGAGCAAAAGCGGCACTTCCTGGTCTTCAAACCTGGCCCTGAAACGCGTCATAAATTTATCGAGCGATTTTTGCGTGGTTTCCGGTGCTATTTTTGCCAGGCAGGCTAAACCGTCCCGGATACTGTCCTGGTGCTTTTTATCTAGGGCGGAGGAGCTGTTTTTTTGATACCCGACATAAAACACCGATTTGAAATTCTTCCTGGCGCGGGTATACAGTTCGCTCCCGTTGATACCATCAAGCGCAAGATCGTCTTCCGGCAGCATTCGCGTCAGCAGGTTTTCAAGTTGCTGTACTTCGTGGGCCAGCCCGCTATCGCCATGATGTTCGCTCGCGATAGCAACTAACCGGTCAAAGTATTTATCGCCTGTCATGTTTGGATAAAGCTCCGTGATCAGCAAACCCTCATTGATCAGGTCGCACAAGTAGGATTTCGCATCCGCGGGGTCGTCAACAAAATCACAAAGATATGAAATCAGCTCAGCCCGGGTCTTCCCGCCGCGGCAGTAGTTGAGCAGCCGGTTCAACAGCCTGTTTGGCTCAAATGAATTGATGTAGAACTCCGTTTTCTTTTTCTTGTGGTCAAAACGTTCGGTCAGGTAGCGCTTCTCCCCTTTCATCCCGTAGATCGCGCTGTTTGGAAAGTATTTTACGTTTTCGAACTCGCCCGATTGTTCCATTTTCCTGGCCAATTCAGCGGTAAACTGAAAGTCAGGATTTACATGGACTTTACCATTGTCATCGAGAATACATCTCTCATTTGGCTCAACACTAGCCCAGTAAAGTGAACTGAAGGCCGAAAACATGCCAAACGGCGTGGGACGATGACACATCCGGTTAAAATATTTTTGCAGGCTCAGTTTTGCTTTGTCACTTAACCGGTCATATTCAAAATCGGCCGCCTGCAATTCAGTATACAAACTTTCGCTTGCAAAAAAAATCGCCGATTTAAAAAAGGGCGTTTTGATGATGCCTTTAAGTTGGCCATAATCGCAATCCCTATAGCTCAAGGCGGGCGTTCTTAAAAAAAGATAGGGGTTAAAAATATAATCGGACATATTTTCAATGAATTTAACCAATAATTATACATCAACAGGGGGACCTCCTTAACGGTTGATATATCCTGAAATTAGTTTTTATGGCAAAGACGAACAAATCTTTGCGCAAGACTTAATTAATCAGAAGATATATAAATTATAAGGAAATATATTTCAGGAATTAAAGCTACCATAAATTTTCCTATTATTTTTAACAATTGCTTGCAATTTAGATCGGCTGTGCCATCCGCGCCAAATATTAAAGCAAACTTATATTTCACAATTTGTACTTATTTACGTGATAAATTAAAGATGCCCGATGAAAGGTAATTTTATTAAATTGCAGCCTGCTTATAAGATCGGCTTATTATCCATTTATGGAGAAAAAAAAAATACTGATTACCGGCGCCAGTAAGGGATTAGGCCTGGCCATCTCAAAAAAGCTGTCGGCTGATTACGAACTAATTTTACACGCTTCAAAAAAAGAGAGTTTTGGCGAACTCATTCAGGGCGCCGCCTTCATCTACGCCGATTTTACTGACGATGAGCAGGTAACGGCCTTTTGCAAACAGCTTAAAAAAGAACACGGAGACGATTTGTATGGCGTGATTAACAATGCAGGCCTAACTTATGATAAGCCGCTCAATTTTCAGCCCGACCGTGAAATAGATGCGATGCTTAAAGTTAACCTGCGGGCGCCCGTAATGATTTGCAAAACAGCCATGAAGATATTCGGTTTGCTTAACCGCGGCGTCATTATCAATATCAGCTCGGTGGTTGGCGAAAGCGGAAACGCCTTTCAGTCGGTTTATGCGGCAACTAAGGCAGGTTTGATCGCTTTATCGCGGTCATTGGCGCAGGAGGCTGCCGCACTGAACGACGGTCACAGCATCCGGGTGCTGTCCGTTTCGCCGGGTTTTGTGGAGACAGACATGACGGCATCGATTCCCGAAAAAATAAAGGAGAAATACCTGGGCATGATCCCCGCTAAACGATTTGGAACAACAGCGGACGTAGCGGAAACCATCGCCTTTTTATTATCAGACAAAGCATCATACATAAATGGTACAAATATTCATATCAACGGCGGTTTAATATGACGGAAGAGCAACGTAAGTTATATTTAACCGAAGGCATGCCGGAAGAAGAAAGGCAGGCTTTTTTAAAGATCGTACACCATGGCGACCTTACCGAAGTTTTGCCGTCGCAGGTTTTATTACATGGACCAACCAAGCGATTAGTAAATAAATATCACTGGCATGTGCCCGACAAAGGCGTTGTGGCCAGTTATTCGCCCACCGCCAGGGACGTTGAAGATCATTTCGGTGTATTCAGGGGGGTTGACCAGGTAGAATCCTTTGCGCAAGCCACCATCGTTTCGTGCGCCACGTTTTTAGAATGCCGCAAACAAAATTGTACGCCCGACCAATTAAAGGACAAATTTATCCCGGCGTTTATCAGCATAGGCAATGTTATTTTTCATTATTACCTGGAGGAGGGCGACACGTTTATCTGCCTGGGCAATATCACTTTTTACAAATGGCGCCAGATGGTGTGCGATGGCAGGATATACAAAGTACCCCCGGGCCTGAACCTGGACGAGTATTTTAAAGATTTTACGGTGGAAAAACTATTAAAGTATGATATTAGCAAAGATTTTAAGCTGGTAGCCGAATTGTTTGATATCACGGGCCGGGCAATATTAATTGAAATGTTTAAAAAGAACGACTAACATATGGACAAAGAAAGACAAGAAATACTTGATGGTTTGCTGGAGGTTTTACGAACCGTAAGAACGATCGATCCCGCCCGGCTGGAAGGCGTAACCGAAGAAACGGACTTCCTGACTGATCTGAGTACACCGTCGACCGAGTTGATCAATATTGCCGCCAAGGTGGAGCATAAGTTTGGGATAGAATTTGAAGACGACGATATAGACCGCATGGGATCGAAGGTGAAAGACGTGATCGACCTGATCATTATGGTTAAAAAGAGAGGCGAAGAACAATAATTTATGCTGGCAACCTGCCTTCGCTGTAGCTATGGCGGGTGATGGAATTTGTAATGAAAATTAAATTATGCAGTCAGGCGGACGAAAAGTAGCGGTAGTTGGAATGGGTGGGGCTTTCCCCACTTGTAAAAGTGTGGATGAATTTGGCGAAAAATTATTTTCGAACCAAAGCCTTGTGCGCGAATGGCCGAAGGCCATGGAACACAAAAAGCAGATCCGTTCCACAGTATCAGGTTATATTACTGAAGAAGAAATGGACTTGGAAGCCATCCTGGCGCCTATTCCTGACGCTTACCCCGAAACTTATGTGGATAAGCTGGGCCGCATACCGGATGCCAACCTGGCCACAGCTGATATGGGCAGTATCTGGGGTATGTTAGGTGCGCTGGACTGTATAAAAATGGCCGGGTGGACGAAGGAGGAAACGCAATCGGAACAAACCGGCGTGGTTGTAGGATCGGGCGGGGCCGGGAACGTGATATTGCGGGTGGCCTGGCAGTACTTTTTTGTTAATGGGGTAAAAGCACGTATGGCAGGTTCGCACACGGTGGACCGCACGATGTTTTACCGCGACGCGGCTAATATTTCCTGCCTGATCAGAAGCAAAGGCGTTTGCGAAGCCATCGGCTCAGCCTGTGCTACCGGGCTGGGCAACATCGGCTACGCCTACCGGCTGATCAAATACGGCATGCAGGACCGCATCATTTGCGGCGGCCTGGAAAGCACTTCGCTGGAGACCTTTATCGGCTTTGACGGCATGATGATATTGAGCAAAGGCTTCAGTCCCGAAGAAAGCTCACGGCCATTTGACATGCAGCGGAACGGCTTTGTATGCTCATTTGGCGCGGGCATAGTGGCTTTGGAAGAATATGAAATGGCGAAGGCGCGCGGCGCCAATATTTTAGGCGTTATCGAGGAATATTTTAACAATTCCGACGGAGACGGCGATATGTTTTACCCGTCTTTCGGCGGGCAGCAAAGGATGTGGAAGGGTTTATTGGGCGACCGGGGATTAAAACCCGACGTGGTAAAAATGCACGGCACCTCCACCCCGGTGGGCGATTCGGTAGAGCTATTGAGCGTGGTGGATGCCCTTGGCGAAACCGGCTTCCACATGTGCGCCCCAAAATCGCAGTTTGGGCACATGCTGGGCGGCGCAGGGTCGGTGGAGTTTATCGCGGCGTTGCTGATGCTGGATAAGCAAATGGTTTTACCCTGCCTCAATTCAAATACGCTTAACCCCGATTTGGAAAATTTTCAAAAAACCGATACATGGACCGGCCCTAAAAAGCCGCTCATTGAATACCGCGACCTGGTGCCTCAGCAGGCTTTTGCAAAAGAAATTAACCGGGTGGCCTGTTTAAATTATGGCTTCGGCGGCACGAACAGCGCGCTGATGGTGGCCAGGGATATATCATGATAGACAACACAAATAAAGTTGCCGCCATTTTCGGCGTCAGAAACGAGGCTTCCATTGCCTGGGCAATAGCCATAAAGCTGCATCAATCAGGCTGTAAAGTGGCTTTGAGCTACGTGGCCGATACAAAAAACGAGGTTTTATACCTGATGCAGCAAAACGGCATGGACAGTACGCTGTCGGCCGAAGTGGATGTACGCGACGAGACAGAAATAACTTCCTTTATCCAGCTGGTAAACGATATAGCCGGGCCTATCAATTACGTTTTACATGCCGTAGCCTTTGGCGCCCAAAGCGTAATGTGCTACAGCCTGCCCGGCAGCAGCGAGCCGCCACCCTCCTACCTGGATATTCCCTTTGAGGATTTGATGGACTCGTTCAATATCAGCGCTTACTCCTTATTAAGGATATGCCGCGTAGCGGCGCCTTATTTTGCCGAAAACGCGTCGGTTTTAACGCTGACCTACAATGCCTCGCAGCGGGTTTTCCCGGGGTATGCGGGGATGGCTATCAATAAGGCCGCGCTGGAGAATATAATGATCTACCTGGCCAGTCACTTTCGCGGAAACGGCGTGCGTATTAACGCCATTTCGGCCGGCCTGGTGATGACCACCTCGTCAGGGGGCATTTTCGGCGTACGCCGGCTGCGCAAAATGGGTAAATTTACCGCGCCGCTGGGCAATATCGTTGCATCGGATGTGGGCGACGCGGCGCTATACTATTTTTCCGATCTTTCCAAAAAGGTGACCGGCAATATCCATTTTGTGGACGGCGGCTTTAACATTATGGGGCTTGGCGTGGATGGAGAATTTAATTGAACAATCGGTTGCGTTTGCTACTACAGGAAAGAAATGTGCGGTAGGTAACGATCTGGTGTTCCTTCCCAATTTTCAGCTTTCATTTACCGGGGACTTTAAAAACAAGGCCTATACCGCCGCCGAAATGGCTTATTGCGATCAATTCAGCGATTCACTTTTGCGCTATGCATCCACCTGGGCCGCTAAAGAGGCCGTTTACAAAGCGCTGAAACAGCTTGACGACGCGACTCCCGGCTGGAAAAACATCGAGATCATCCGCAAAAAAAATGCCGGCGAACCACAGGTATTACTGCACAAACACCCTGCTCAATTTAAAATAAGTTTAACCATATCGCACGATGGCGACTATGTTTGGGCCATTGCTTTAGCCAACGCCGACTTATGACCCAGCATTACTTTGAAAATGATCTGGTAAACCTGCACTATTACATATTTGGCAGCGGGCCAAAAGCCATGCTTTGCTTTCATGGCTATGGCATGCATGGCAAACAGTTTAAGCTGTTGGAAGGCGCCCTGGGCGAAAAGTACACCTTTTATGGTTTCGACCTTTTTTTTCATAAGGAAACCAAGCTGAAAGACCAAAGCCTGCCCACCATCCAAAAAGGCATTACCAAGCAGGAGTTGGCGGGCCTGATCCAGGATTTTTGCCGGCACGAAAACATCGGCCGCTTCTCCGTTATCGGCTATTCCATGGGTTCGCACTATGCCACCGTGGTTACCGAAGCGATGCCTGAACGGATTGACGAATACGTCCTTGCGGCGCCCTCCAGCCTGAACCCCGGTAAACTGATCACCTTTTTCAGTAAAAACAATACCGGGAATAAGCTGTTACAGCGATTTGCCCTGCACGACAAGGCACTGATCCGCATGTTAAAGCTGTTCAGACGGCTGCGCATCATCAACAACCAGGATTATAAGATCCTTTACAGCGAGATCGGTACGGCCGAGCTTCGTTTCAATTTCTATGCGTGCTTTGTTTACCTGCGCTTTTTTGAAACGGACGAAGAAAGGCTGCTGCAGGCCCTGAATGAACAAAACATCAAAAGCATTTTTATATTTGGCAAACGGGATAAATCATTTCCGCCGCACATTGGCGACAAGTTTATTCCGAAAGTAAAAGGCGCTGAAGTTATTTTGTTGGACGAGGGTCATGAAATGATCAAAAAAGATTTTGTTGCCCAATTAACCCGCTTATTATTATGATGATTGAAGCAAAACCTATTCCTTTCCCCATTTACCGGCGGCTGATGCTGCCCGTGATCTGGTTGTTCAGGAAGCGGTTTAACAAGATGATCATCAACGATATCGATATCAAACCGGGCCATTCCTACATCCTGATGCTCAACCATTTCGGGTTTTTTGACGGATTTTTCGCTTACTACCTGGTTTTCCATTACCTCAGCAAAAAGCAACCGATAAAGGGCATGTACGCCATGTCGGTTAAAAAACAGATGGAAAAAAAGCCCTGGTTAAAATACAGCGGCAGCTTTTCGGTCGAGCCGGGCAAACGGTCGGTGGATGACAGCCTGAATTATGCCGCATCCATCCTGAGCCAGCCCGGCAACCTGCTTATCTACTATCCGCAGGGCGAGCTGGAATCAGCATATATCCGCCATATCGACTTTAAAGACGGCATTTACGAGATCGTTACCCGGACAAAAGGCGATTGCCAGCTCATCTGGTGCAGCGTGCTGACGGAATACTTCGAAAGCCTTAAGCCCTCCGTTTACTTTAACCTGCTGGACTGCGGGGATAGTAAAAATTTCGACTTTGATCAACTCAAGGCAAAAGTAAACGCGCATCATTTGCAATCCATCAAAAACAACATCCGGTATACTGAGGAGCAGTGAGCGGGGTGTTTTGCGCCTGAAAAAGGTGCTTTTTAAGTCGGCTGTTTTCCGTTGACAGTACGCGCGGCACCAAATCACGTGTTAAATTGTTAATTAATAAATTTCGGCAAAGTCTAACTAATATTTACTTTGCCTGATGTTTGTTTAACATCCTTATTGCATGTCCAGGCAACTCATCAATCAATATTATAACAATCTCGACCGGGCCATCCAATTCGGCAAATCGACCAATGAAACCGCTATACGCAATCACTTTTGGATGTTATTGAACGAATATGCCCGGAAGCAAAACTACGAGGTGGTTACCGAAGTATCGTGCCAGGGCACTAAGGGCAAAAAAGTATATCCTGATGGCATTGTAAAAAACCTATTCGGGTTGGATATTGGCTTGTGGGAAAGCAAGGACGAAAAAACCAGCATCGATGATGAGATTGATCTGAAGATAAGGACAGGCTACCCGCTTACCAATATTTTGTTTGAGGACAGCGCCACCGTAATATTGTACCAGCGCGGCGAGCTGGCTATGCGCGTACCCATGCGCGATGCGGATAAGCTGCACGAGCTGATCACCGCCTTTGTAAGCTTTAAAAACGAAACCGTTTACAAATTTGAGGCGGCGCTGGAGAATTTTAAGGCCGATATACCCAAAATTGTGGAAGCCCTGCGCGAACGCATCGAAGTCATCGGCAAGGGCAACAAAATTTTTATTGCAGCACGCGACACCTTTTTGAAGTTGTGCAAGGCCGAAATAAACCCCGAAATTACCCTGGCTGATGTGCGCGAGATGATGATACAGCACATGCTCACCAGCGACATTTTCACACGCATTTTTAACGACCCGGATTTTCACCGCCACAATACTATAGCCCGCGAACTGGAGCTGCTGATAAACGCCCTGTTTACTTATAGCGAACGCCGCAACCTGATGGGCAATATCGACCATTATTACGAAGCGATAAGCGCTGCCGCGGCCGGCGTAACCGATCACCACGAAAAGCAAAAGTTTTTAAAAGTACTGTACGAAAACTTTTACAAAGTGTATAACCCAAAGGCCGCCGACCGCCTGGGGGTGGTTTACACGCCGAACGAGATTGTGCAGTTTATGATTGAGAGCACCGACTACCTGCTGAATAAACACTTTGGCAAAACCCTGTCCGACCCGAATGTAGAGATACTTGACCCGGCCACCGGCACGGGAACCTATATCAGCGGTATTATAGATTATATTCCTAAACACTTGCTGGCTTATAAATACAAAAACGAATTGCATGCCAATGAAGTAGCCATATTGCCCTATTATATTGCCAATTTGAACGTTGAATTTACCTTTAAACAGAAGATGGGTTATTATGAAGAGTTTAAAAATCTGTGTTTTGTAGATACATTGGACAATGTTGATGCGTTGGGATATACAGGTAAGCAACATAATCTGTTTGGTTTAACTAACGAGAACTCGGAACGAATAAAAAGACAAAACAATAAAAAGATATCCGTTATAATAGGCAACCCTCCTTACAATGCAAACCAGGCAAACTTTAATGACTTTAATAAAAACCGTACCTATGCAACCATTGATAAAAGAATACAAGAAACGTTTGTAAAATATTCCACAGCAACGAATAAAGCTAATCTTTATGATATGTACACCAGGTTTTATCGATGGTCCATGGATCGGCTGGATAAAAATGGGGTGATAGCTTTTGTAACTAACCGAAGCTTTATTGATAGTCGTGCATTTGACGGTTTCCGTAAATGTGTAGAGCAGGATTTTAGTAATTGTTATATTGTGGATACCCGCAGTGACGTTCGCGTAAATCCGAAAATTGCAGGAACCACCCATAATATATTTGGCATTCAAACAGGTGTAGCGGTGATGTTTTTAGTCAAGAAAGAAGGTCGGGACAGCCGCGGCCGTATCGAATACATTGACATGGAGGATGGATGGCGAAAAGAAGAAAAATTAGGCTGGTTTAAACATAACCCAATAGACACTATTCCTTTCGAAAAAATCGAGCCCGACAAAAATTTAAATTGGATTAATCAGGCGAACACAGATTTTGAAAACTTAATACCCTTGATTGATAAGAACTTAAAAACAGGTAAAGGTGGTAGTGCTGTTTTTGAATTATTTTCCTTGGGAATTGCTTCGCATCGAGATGAATGGGTATATGATTTCAATTATAAAACATTAACCGATAAAATGCGCTTTTTCAGTAAAATCTATTCTTCTACGGTGGATAACAACGATTTTATAGATAGAAAAAAAATCGCCTGGGACCGAGAGTTAGAACATTATCGAACAAGAGCAATTAAAAAGACATTTGAGAAAGAAAAGATTAAGCAATCCTTATATCGGCCATTTGTTTCTAAATATCATTATTTTGACAGGCATTTTAATGGGATGTTTTATCAATGGAATAGCTTGATTAGTGATAAGAACGACAATCAAATAATAAGCGTCAACAAAGAGGGAACTAAGAGTTTATTCTGTTTAGCGACCGACAAAGTTGTTGACCTTCATTCGACAGGCGATTCACAGTGTCTTGCTCTTTTTCGCTACAATAAAGATGGTGAACGCATAACTAACATCACCGATTGGGCGTTGAATCTTTTTAAAACGCACTACCAGCCCGAGATAAAAACGGAGAAAGAGTTAAGCGGCTTAAGTAAAGATGAGCTGATGGTGTTTACTTACGATAAACATATTACCAAGGAAGACATTTTCCACTATACCTACGCCGTGCTGAATAACCCCGCCTACCGCAAAAAGTACGAACTTGATTTAAAGCGGGAGTTTCCGCGTTTGCCTTTGTATGATGATTTTTTCAAGTGGGCAGCCTGGGGCAAACAATTGATGGATTTGCATATCAACTATGAAACAGTTGAGCCTTTCCCCCTAAAGTTAATTGAAACCGCAGCCGAAATAAACGAAGCAAAGCAAAATGCACTTTTTAACATGGCACACGAGCCGGAAGCCTTATACAAAACACAGTCAAAAATAAAAGTTAAACTAAAGGCAGATAAAGAGACCGGCATTATTGAGCTTGACGAGCAAACCGCGCTAAGCGGAATACCCAAACAAGCCTGGGATTATAAACTTGGAAACCGCTCGGCGCTTGAATGGATCCTTGACCAATACAAGGAAAAAAAACATACCGACCCTACCATTGCTGAAAAATTTAATACCTACCGCTTTGCCGATTATAAAGAGCAGGTTATTGATTTATTGAAAAGGGTTTGTACCGTTAGTGTGGAAACGATGAAGATTATTGAGGAGATGAAGAACTGATTTAAGTTTGAAGTCGACTGCATTACTGATTCCGACATTAAAGGGGATGAGGGTATTATTCATTAAATATTCAATATACGCTTGCATTGATAGCATCCCGGTTTGCAGGTGAAAACACCTGCAAAGGCGGGGCGTTGAGGGTGTTTTGTTCCTAAAAAAGCGTTCATCAAATGAACAAAAATGAACGCTTTTTTGCCATATAAAATTTTTTTCGATGCCGTTTGTACCCTTTTCGTAACCGTTTCGATAGCGGTTTATCCGCGAGCACCCCGCTGGAGACAGTGTCTCGTGGGTATTTTATGGGTCGGTTTTGCGTTGGTGCGAAGTTTTGGGCATAAAAAAATCGATTTAGAAGGCATTGACTTGATCTGCCAAATTTTTCAACATAGCTAGCCGGCCCATTAATACTAATTTATTTAGCATAAATTTGCGGACGGACAATTTCCCGGAATTTGACGCATGTATGTATTATATACCGAATTTTACCCGCAACTGCAATATAAACTGCGGATGTGGATGGTTAAACAGCCCAAAATGGTTGTAAACACCATGGCCGGCAAATCGGACAGTGTGATAGCGGTAGATAATGAAAGTGGAATAGAATTTAACCTTGGTTATTTTAATGACGGGTATCTTACCAAATATTATAACTTTAGCAATTTCCAGCGTAATTGCGAACGGCTAACCATCGCCATAGCGCATGTTACCAAACTGACCGCCCAGGAGATGTCGCAAAGAGATTTCTGCATTAACCTTACGATCAAGCTCGAAGGCCGCTCCGTGGTCAGAACGCTGAAATATGAACGGTCGACCATATTTGTGTCGGTGTGAGAGGATGGGTAGTACCGGCCGGGGGCCAAAGGAAAACGGGCTAAAATTACCAGGGGAGCTTATACGGCGAATTAGAAAAATAACTGTTTTTTTTTGCCCGAATTCCGATACTGCTAAAAATCCAACTCTAATCCCAATCAAATAAATTATAACGCCGCTGAAAAAACAATTCAGGGTGGAAGCCGCAATAGCAAAATCAATCTTATAAACTCTTTGAATCCGGAGTGGAAGGATTTATATGATGATTTGATAAAAGAATGAGCGATCAGCGGTCTTGAGTTCCGAAATGACCCGCCGTTAGTTGATTAGCATGTGCAGAGGTGGCTTTCCCGAACTTTGTCGGGACAGGCTGTTCCTCGCCATGACGGTTTGTGGGTTAACCTAAATCTGCGAGAGAACCTGCGTGGATGGAAAGTGCGGCGACAGCCAAAATTTCGACTTTGAGCAACTTAAAGCAAAAGTAAACACGCTTCGTTTGCAGTCCATCAAAAACAACATCCGGTACGCTGAGGAGACTTGAGCGCGGTGGGTTTTGGTACCTGCAAAAGCGTTCATCAAATGAACAAAAATGAACGCTTTTTTGCCTTGTAAAATTTTTTTCGATGCCGTTTGTAGCCGTTTCGTAACCGTTTCGATTGCATTTCGATAGCATTTCGTACCATATTTGTAACCATTGTGAGCGTGTGCCTCGAATGGACACGAATTGTATCGAACTACACGAATTGTAAAAGTGTCAGCAAATTTTTAGGGGGCGATTTTAGGGTGGCGCCAGGTTTTTGGGCATAAAAAAAGCCAATTTTTAGTTGGCATTTTTCGTTGGCAGTTACTGCCTATGGAACTCAAATCCTCATCCCCGCATTTGCGCATCACTCCTCTCCTTTGTTTAAAATAGCATTTACTTTTCCTAACGCAATGTTGAGGTGAAGGGCGATCTTTCGCTGGCTGAGGCCCGCAGCGGAGAGCTCCTGAATGCGGAACGTGATCGATTTTTTGCGGGTTGGCGATGGGATATCCAGGTGCAGGCGCTCGTCGTCAAAGCCGGCAAATTCGAATTTTAAAAAATTCAGGGGCTTAACGATGCGGAACAGGCAAACGTTATCGGCGCCGTACAGCAGCTCGCCGGTACGCTGTTTTACCTGCTTAAGGTAGCGCAGGCCGCGCTCGAGGTGGCTTTCGCCGATGGCGAAGGCGCTGTCGGCAAAGTTGATCAGCATTTTGCTGCCTTCCAGGTCGTTGCGGGTAATGGGCTTTGAAGGGTTGCGCTTTGGGGTATGCGCCAGCACCAGTACCGACAGGCTGTATTTGCTTTTGAGCGCTTTGAGGTGCTGCATCAGCGGCAGGGCCTGCCCGGCATGGCCCGTATCGCCGCGCAGGCAGGTAATGTTATCAATAATGAGCACGCTCGCGCCGGCTTGCACAACGACGTGTTCCAGCGCGGCATTCATGTATTCCTCAAAGGTTTTAAAGTCGGGCGGCAGCGTGGCGGCGGGGTTAAAGCCGGCCCGGTAAAAGCCCGCGGAAAAACGGTAGGTAACGTCCTGGTGCGTATACCGCGCATGGAATTGAGCGGCGCTCAATTCAAAGTCGACATATACCACGTTGCACCGGGCGGCCTCGCAGTTAAACGGCGGCGTTTGCTCCCTGTTTGCCAATGCATTGCCGATTTGCACCGCGAGGGTGGATTTGCCGGCGTTGGTATCGGCAAACAAAATGCAGAGCTCGCCCTTGTGCCATAACTCGCCAAAAAGCGTATGGGGCCGGGGCGTATTACGTTCCAGGTCCATCCATTGGTTGGCGGTATGCAGGGTGAACAATTTTGTTGCCCCTTCGGGCACCTGGCCGAATTTGCCGGCTTTTATCGTCCGGTCGGTGCGGTCGCGCACCTCGGTGCGGATAAACTCGATGATCTGGGGGCGGTCGGAGTAGGGATGGTCATTGGTCATTGGTCATTAGTTAGTGGGCAGTTGGCAGTTGGCAGTGGGCAGTGATTGGTGCAGGAATAGGTTCTTATTGCTCTTCAAATCTAATAAAAGCGATGCGGGTAAATGGTGACACGGTTTTGTCAGTGGGTTGTAGGGACGCAATATTTTGCGTCTTGAAACGGATGGTGGGCACTTACCGGTAATTTTCTAGCCATTGGGTGTGAGATGAAAAATATTGCATCTCTACGAGCATGGCTGAGAATTTGGGGAGGTGCGGTCAGTAGGGTCCGGGACGCAAGCATTGCGTCTCTACGCGCGGATACCGGGAAATTTGGGAGGCGGGGTATGCAGGGTGTGGGACGCAAAATATCACGTTTCAAAAACAGTCAAAAAAGCGTTCATTTTAGTGTTCAAAAATGAACGCTTTTTGCCATTTCAACTATGAAGTAATACTTTGCAGTTTTGCCATAGATTGTTTGCTGTCAATGTTTTAAACCCTTAAGTATGAAGTAAAAAAATCGGGCTTATATTAAAAAATGAACACCTGCGTTTTCTGACCTGAAAAGCTCAACTTTTTGGCCTCAAGGTGTAGTGATAAAATGAGCGGAGACTGCTTTCTTCTGTGCGGTCCAGTGTAAAGCCCAGCTTTTCGATCACATGTATGGAAACCTCGTTGCGGGTATCAATGGCGGTTACGATGAGGTTAAGCTTAAGCTGCTGAAAGCTATAATCGATAAAAGCAAAGCCCGCTTCGGTGGCCAGGCCCCTGCCCCAATATGCTTTATCGATATAAAGGCCCAGGGCGCCTTCGCCCGGGATTGGGATGCCATCATGGTTGAAGTGCGGGTACACACCACAGCGCCCAATGTACTTATTTTCAGGCTTGTATATCGTCGCCCACATGCTCAATTTATCCATGGGCGGCTGTTCCATACCCTGCATAAATTTTCGTTCAGCGTCCTCCCTGGCCCTTGGCCGGCCACCCACATAACGGCGGAAATCGGGATCGGCTTCCATGCGGCAGTAGGCCTCCAGGTCGTCCATCACATGCCGGCGAAAGTATAACCGGTTCGTTTCGAGGATGATACTTTGCTCCATTGGTTAATTTACTTCATCCCATAGCCGGGGCCTTTTACAAAACGCCCGGGCGTAGCGCCGGTGTGCCGGCCATCTTTCAATACTTCAACGCCATTTACAAAAACATCCTGTACACCGGCAGCGTATTGATGCGGCCTCGTATAGGTGGAGTTATCCTTCACCTTATTTAGGTCAAATATCACAATATCAGCGTAATATCCTTTTAATAATGCCCCTCTTTTCTTGAGTTTCAGGTTAGTGGCCGGCAGGTAGGCCAGCTTGCGGACGGCCTCCTGCAGGGTGATCACCTTTTCATCCCTGGAGTATTTACCCAGTACCCGCACAAAATTGCCATAAGCGCGCGGGTGGGCGCTGGATTTTAAAAACACCCCCGAATCCGTGTAGGAGCCCTCGTCTGAGCCAAAGCTCATCCAGGGCAGCGCAATTTGCCTTTTAACATTCTCCTCGTTCATCAGGAAATAAGCGACGCCAACCCGCGTGCTGTCCTGTACGATCAGGTCCATCGCCGTCTCTTCAGGTGATTTATGCCTGATCGCAGCCACCTCGGCTAATGTTTTACCGGTAAACTTTTTGAGGGAGTCCTGCTTGAAGCTTAGCAGCAGCACATTTTCAGGCGATCCACAGCCATGGTACAGGTTCTCCCAGTCCGTGGCATTACTGTCCATCGCTTTGGCCATCCGCGCGCGTATAACGGGGTCCCGGAGGCGTTTACGGAGTTTATCAAAGCCGCCGTCCTGCAGCGACGGCGGGAAAGCTGATGTGAGTCCGGTCGCGCCGGCCAGGTAGGTGTACATGTCGGCGGTAATGTTCAAGCCTTGTTTGCGGACAGTCTCCACCTGGCGGATCATACTATCCATTTTTGGCCAATTGTCCTTGCCGGCAGCCTTCATGTGGTAGATCTCAGCATGAATATTAGCCTTCCTGGCAATGGTGATCAGTTCATTAAGCGCCTCATTTACACGGTTTCCCTCGCTGCGCATATGCGAAATATACATGCCGCCATAGGCTGAGGCCTCCTTACTGATCGCGATCAGTTCGTCTGTCTTAGCAAAGCAATCAGGCGGGTAGATCAGCGATGAGCCCACTCCCATCGCACCCTGCTGCATGGCCTGCTTTACCACTTGCTGCATTTGCGTCAGTTCAGCAGGCGTGGGCGCCCTGTTATCCTCGCCGATCACATAAGTTCTAACCGTCCCAGCCCCGATAAACGAAGCCACGTTGCAGGAAACGCCCTTTTTCTCGAGGAAATTAAGGTAGTCGCCCAGCGTATTCCAGCTTACTTTGTATTTGATGTCGCCCTCGCCGTCCTCCATTTCCTTTTTCATCTTCGGGTTTACAGGCCCCATGCTGCTGCCCTCGCCCATCACCTCCAGCGTAACGCCCTGGCGGATATCGCTTTGCGAGCGCCCGTCCTGAATCAGGCTCTCTTGCGCCTGGCTCAGCATATTGATAAAGCCCGGCGCTACCGCCATTCCTTTGGCATCAGTTTCTTCTTTCGCCGAAGCGTGGGATAAATCGCCGATAGCGGTAACAGTATCCGCATTAATGGCAATATCGGCCTGGTATGGCGCGCCGCCGCGGCCGTCGTAGATCGTCCCGTTCCTGATGATCTTGTCGTATTTTGGCGTTCGGTTGCAGCCAAGGGCCGCAAGAAGGATCAGCGGAACAAAAAAGTAATTGCGCATATTTACCGGGCTGGAAAACCAAAGCTAAAAAATTATCTGCTTAAAGCAATTTATGAGGCATTAAAAGTGAACCCGCGCCGCCGCTAGGTGTGCTCATAGAAAAAGTCGTAGCTTTACTTTATTTATTTTTAATTAAATAACTGATTTATAATTTATTATGATGTAAAAAGCCAGTATTGGTTGGTTGCGAGATGTTAATCATTTTTTCTTTATATCCTATTAATTAATTATTTATATAACAATTACGAATCTTTACTTCATTAAAATGAATATAACCTATTATATATATGATATTTATACGCAAAATAAGAAATGAATTTACGTTACTATTACCTTGATGGGCTAAGATGTCGAATAGGATGGCTGTCTCTTGAGGCAGTAGCACCGGCTGTCAAATAAACAATTATTGTTGTAACATTGTATTATAGCTGATCGCACCGATTACTCAAACAATTCAAATGAAACCAATTTTAACACTTATCATCTGTTCGGCCTTTGCAGGCACAGCGCTGGCTCAAAGCCCCCGGGTAACCACCGCCAATGGCATCGTCGAAGGAACTTTTAACACAAGCACCAAGGTTAACAGTTACAAGGGCATCCCCTTTGCGCTGCCGCCCGTCGGCGAGCTTCGCTGGAAAGCGCCGCAACCGCCGGCTAACTGGAGCGGTGTGCGCAAGGCTGATCATTTCAGCCACATGCCGATGCAAAAACACATTTACTCCGATATGATCTTTCGCGCCGATACCATGAGCGAAGATTGTTTGTATCTGAACGTATGGACGCCTACCCGCTCTGCCACTGCCAACCTGCCGGTATTGGTTTACTTTTACGGCGGGGGCTTTTCAGCCGGCGACGGCTCTGAAGCCCGGTACGATGGTGAAAGCATGGCGCAAAAAGGAATTGTCGCCGTCACCATCAACTATCGGCTGGGTATCTTCGGCTTTTTTGCCCATCCGGAGCTCTCTGCCGAGACTTCGTACCATGGATCGGGTGACTACGGCCTGCTGGATCAAAATGCCGCCCTGGTGTGGGTAAAGAAGAATATCGCTGCATTTGGCGGCGACCCGGATCATATCACGATCGCGGGTGAGTCGGCCGGTTCTATTGCGGTTTCCGGGCAAATGGCTTCGCCCCTGTCGCGCAATCTTATTGTCGGTGCCATCGGTGAAAGCGGCGCGATGATCAAACCCACGTTGCCGGCCGTTCCGCTTGCTGAGGCGGAACAAATCGGCACAACTTTTCAGCAAAAAGTGGGTGCCAGGTCGCTGGCCGACCTACGCGCAATCCCGGCGGCTCAATTGCTCGATGATGCCAAACCTGGTAACTATCGTTTGACAGAAACCGTCGACGGCTATTTCCTGCCGAAAACCGTGACTGAAATCTTTGAAGCAGGCGAACAAGCACATGTGCCGCTGCTGGTTGGATGGAACTCGGCTGAAATTCCATATATGGCCTTTACCGGCGGCGATATGCCAACGCCTGAAAATTACGCCAAAAAAGTGGGTCAGCAATTCCACGCCGATTCGGCAACGGTTTTAAGCCTGTATCCGGGCGCTACACAGGACGAAGTAATCAAGTCGGCCACTGCCCTGGCCAGCGATCGTTTCATCGCTTACGCGACCTGGAAATGGGCTGATTTGCAAGCGAACACAGGGGGTAAACCAGTTTACCGTTATTTGTTCTCTACGCCGCGCCCGGAAGCCGCCGGCGCACCGCCTGCAAACAAATTGCCGCATCCGATGGTTGGCGCTTCACATGCATCTGAAATTGAATTTGCCCTGGGCAACCTGGGCTCCGATAAAGTTTTCCCCTGGACACCGGACGACTACAAGGTATCTGCAGCCATGGAGGCGTACTTTGCCAACTTTGTTAAAACGGGAGACCCTAACGGGGCAGGTCTTCCAAAGTGGACGCCGAACACCAAGGGCAGCCCGGTGATGTTTATGAACATCGACGTCGTCTCAAAGCTGCAGCCGGAAACCGACCGCGCGCGGTATTTATTTCTTGATAAACTCTATACAAAATAGACCGGTAGGTTTGCCGATTTAGGATTGCAGACCGATTGGTTTATTTTTTGGAATGCCAGGAAATCCCAACAACCGCCCGGAGAGGCGGTTGTTAGTTTTACCCGTTTGACTTAAAAATGTGTTACTTCCAGGTTCGCGAAATCACCCGGCAGTTCATCGTCCCAAAGGCCTATGTCACCGTCCAGCGCTTTATTAAGGCTTTGAATTTTTAACGAGGGCGTGGTCGAATGATTGACGTAGACAGTTATCCAATCACCCTTCAGCACAATGGTGACATGAAACCAATCAGCAGCACCGGGGACGGGGTTCACGCTGTTTTCATAAACCCATGGGTGCGCTTTGCGCAGCACGGCGTAGTCAAATTCAGGCATACCCATATATTGTACAGACCATCGCCGCGTGGGTGTATCCGTACTATGAAACCTGAATGGCCGGAAAAAAATAACATCGTAATGCCTGGCATCAGTGGCATGAAAGGCGATGCCTAAAAAACTCTTCAGGAAAACATCTTTGCCACGCAGGTCGATATCAATCGTTCCGTCCCCAAGGCTGACATCTTTAAGCCAGGCGATTTTTTTTAGCGTGATGGCCTGTTTTCCCGGTGCATCGATTATTTGTGCGTGGTTGCTGGTATCAACTTTTAATTTACCTGCTTTTAATAAATCGACGAGGTTATAGGGCTTGCTGGTTTGCGCATTCGCCGAATACCACAATGCAAAAAACAGAACAATAAGTAATGGCTTTATGTGCATAAATGTTTCACTTTTTTTCCAAAAATGAAGACTTATCTAACAAAAAGCGGTTCAAAAACATTTCAAATTGGTTCAATCTACAGGGTAGCGGATGCCGGCAATTTGCCTGATCTTGTCGAGTGTTTCCATCAGCACCAGAGTATCAGCAAAGCTCATAATATCACTTTCCGTTTGGCCGTTCCGTAAACAGTCATTTACGTGGCGCGACTCATACTGGTAACCAAAGCCGGTTTCTTTTTCAAGGGGAATAACCTGGCGGGTGTTCACCCTGCCCGGAAAATATTCGACAGAGGACGACGTTTCATAAAACCTGGATGTAAGCCGTATTCGTCCTTTGGTTCCACCAATATCGGCATCGGTTGCCAGGTTGGCCGAAAAAGTGGAAAACAGCTGCGCCAGCGCGCCGCTTTTATACCGGAAAGTTACGGCACACATTTCGTCCACGCCGGTTGGGGCCGGTGTCATTACCGCATCTATGTGGTCGGGTTTGCCAAGGGTGTTCAGCGCCATAAAAACATTGTATATCCCTATATCCATTAAGGTACCGCCGCCCAGAGCCGCGTCGAACAAACGCGCCGGCGCCGGGTCTGGTGGGACAAAACCGAAATTGACTAATACCGACCTGATCTCGCCCAACATTCCCTGCGCTATCATTTCCTGCATTTTTTTAAAATGCGGTTGAAACTTTGTCCATAACGCCTCCATTAAAAATAAGTCTTTCGATTTAGCCAGGGCAATCATTTCATTTGCTTGCCGGGCATTCATCGCAAAAGGTTTTTCGCACAAAACAGCTTTATTGTGCTGTAAGCAAAGCAATGTATTTTCGTGATGAAGAACGTGCGGGGTGGCAACATAAATTACATCAACTTCCGGGTTTTGTGCCAGGGCCAGGTAGCTGTCGTGGCGATATTTTACCGGGAATTCTGCAGCAAAATCATCGGCAGATTGCTGCGAACGTGAGCCAATAGCGACCAATTCGGCATCTTCAACAAGTTTCAGGTCGGTCGCAAATTTCCGGGCGATACGACCGGCGCCTAAAATTCCCCAGCGGATAGTTTTCATAAGCTTTTCCCAAACTTACAAAGTTTTTAAAACATCGTGTGTTTTTAATACGACAGCTACCACGAGTATCTCCGGACGTTTTGAAAGGATTGTTATTTCAATTCGTAAACTAATGCTTCGTAAGGTTTCAGTTTTGTTTTTACCGTTTGAACGGTATCACCATAATTGGATAACAAAAACCTGGCCTCAGCCGAGCCGAAAGCCGTGTTCACAACGGCATCCTTGGACGTAAAATTCAGCATTACCAGCATCTTTTTACCGTTCAGCTCCCGGGTATAAGCATACACGTCTGGATTATTCTTATCCAGCAGGGTATATTTTCCATAAACCAACACCAGGTTATCCTTGCGCAACCGGGTTAATTTCCTGAAATAGTTGAGGCAACTGTTCGGATCTTTTTCCTGGGCGGCGGCATTGATAGTTTTGTAATTGGGATTTACTTCAATCCATGGCATACCGCTGGTAAAGCCTGCATTTTTTGTGGCGTCCCATTGAAATGGCGTACGACCGTTATCGCGCGAGCTAAAGCCGATCTCCTTTAAATAGGCAGCCGTATCCACGCCATGATTTTTTTGGTTGCGGTATTCGTTCAGCGTGGCCATGTCGCGATATTGCCCTATTTTGGTAAACCCGGGATTGTTCATGCCCAGTTCATCACCATTATAATAATACGGAGTGCCGCGCATGGTCATCAAAAAAGTCGACAGCATTTTGGACGACAACTCCCTGAATTCCGGGCTGTCATTGCCAAAGCGGCTCACCAGCCGGGCCTGGTCGTGATTGGCCAGGAAGATAGACAACCAGCCTTTTTCTGCAAACACGCTGTCCCACTTGCTGAATACCTGTTTAAATTTCATTACGCTATACCCGGAAGACTTGGCAATATCGATCCCGTCGAAAGCATACGCCATATCCAGTTCATGCCGGTCGGCATCAACCATATCATGGGCGTCTTCAAGGGTGTTTCCCGCACCCTCCGCAACAGTCATCAGGTCATATTTACTTAAAACTTCACGGTTCATTTCCTGCAGGTAGCCATGCAAGCCCGGCACCATGTAATAATACCGGCCAAAATTCTTTTCAAATCCTTTGGGGAAGGTTGGCCAGGTGGTGTCCTTGCGCGCAAACTGGAAAGCATCCATCCTAAAGCCGTCAATACCCTTATCGGCCCAATACTTCATCATATCATACACCTCCTGCCGCAGTTTTGGGTTTTCCCAGTTCAAATCAGGCTGCTTGCGCGAAAAGTAGTGCAGGTAATAGGCGTTGGTGGTTTTATCATACATCCAGGCGTCATGGTTCACGTCGAACAGGCTGTAGCGGTACGGCGGTTTTCCGTTTTCGGCCGGCCACCAGTGGTAATATTCGCGGTACGGACTGGTGCGCGAGCTGCGGCTTTGTTTAAACCATTCGTGCTCATCGCTGCTATGGTTTACCACCAGGTCCATCACCAGCTTTATACCCCGGTCGTGCATGCCTTTTAAGAGTGTGTCAAAATCGGCCATGGTGCCAAAATCACTCATAATGTTGCGGTAGTCGCTCACATCATAACCATTGTCATCATTCGGCGAACTGTAAATGGGGTTTAGCCAAACGGCTGTTATACCCAGGCTTTTGATATAATCCAGTTTGGAAATGATGCCTTTTAAATCGCCGATACCATCGCCGTTAGCATCCTTAAAGCTTCGGGGGTATATTTGGTAAACAACAGCCTCCTTCCACCATTTGCGGTTGGGGATGAATTGATCATTTGCAGGCTGAGCAAAAGTTTGGGACATCAATAGTATAAGGCAGATGAGCGTTAAAGTAAGCCTGATCGGTTTTCGTGCGGACATTTGTTGCAGTTTTAGGGGCTAAATATATCGACCTTCAAATGTCCATTACCCATTGCACCGCCGGGTTAAAAAATTTTATAAGCAAAAAGGCCCCTGTCGTTTACAGAATGCCGTTTTTTTAGTTATTTATATAGGGAATGTTTCGACGTTCAGGCCTGCCATACTTTAAAATAAAGAGGCCGCAGGCTTCACTGCAGGCTCATTATTATTCCAAGCGCTCTTTTTTACAATGTCGCCATATCTATCACGAAGCGATAGCGGACATCACCTTTTACCATCCGCTCGTATGAAGGCGTAATGTCTTTTATGTCGATAAGCTCGATATCCGATACGATATTATGCTCAGCGCAAAAATCCAACATTTCCTGTGTTTCAGGAATGCCCCCGATGCCTGACCCGGCCAGGCTTTTGCGACCGCCAAGGACCGAGAAAGGATGAATCGAATATGGTTTTGTCGGCACCCCCACGCACATCATCGTACCGTCCGTTTTCAACAACGAGAGATACATATTCATATCGTGCTCGGCCGAAACGGTGTCGAGGATAAAATCAAAAGTGCCTCGTACAGCTCTTACCTGTTCAGGGTCGCTGGTTACCACAAAGTGGTGAGCACCCAATGCTTTTGCCGCTTCTTCTTTGGATGGCGACGTGCTTAACACCGTAACCTCCGCGCCAAATGCAACGCCGAATTTAACCCCCATGTGGCCAAGGCCACCCAAACCCAAAACAGCCAGTTTATGCCCCTTCCCTACTTTCCAGTGTCTCAACGGCGAATAGGTAGTAATGCCTGCACAGAGCAAAGGTGCTGTGGCTGCCAGCGGCAACTTGTCGGAAACACGCAGCACGAACTCCTCGCGCACCACAATGGTGTTGGAGTAGCCGCCGTAAGTGGGATTGCCCGAACGGTCCTTGTTGTTATAAGTTTGCGTATTACCTTCCAGGCAGTATTGCTCCAGGCCGTCCTTGCAATTTTCGCATACCTGGCACGAATCCACCATACAGCCTACACCGGCCAGTTCGCCAACCTTGAAGTTTTTAACATGGTCGCCCACTTTTATCACCTTGCCTACGATCTCGTGACCGGGCACCATCGGGAAAATACCTGGAAACCATTCGTTTTTTATCTGGTGCAGGTCCGAATGGCAAACCCCGCAAAATAAAATTTCGATCTGAACGTCATGGGCGCCTACATCGCGGCGCTCAAATTTCCATGGCGCGAGGTCCGTCTCCGGGCTTTGCGCAGCATATGCTTTCGCTGGTATCATAGCTATGATTTTTTAGTTTGTGAAGCGGCAAAGCTAACAGGGTAATTTAAAATTTGCGAAGAAATTTATTTTAATGAGATTAGATTAACAAATTTAATATATGGACGAAGAACAAATACGTGCTGCGCTGGATGCGCACTGGCAGGCGTCGGCAATTGGTGATGCGGATGTGGAACACGATATTTACGCTGACGATGTCATATGTGATTACCCTCAATCAGGCGAGCGTATCCTTGGCCGAAGCAATTTGCAAGCGCTGAGGAGTCATCATCCGGGTAAGCCTTCAGGGTTCAATGTCAGGCGGATTGTCGGCAATGGCGATCTCTGGATCACTGAATACACCATCAAGTACCAGGAGACGCAAGCATTTACAGTAAGCATTATGGAGTTTCGCAATGGTAAAGCTGTGCGCGAGACACAATATTTCGCAGATCCATTCGACGCGCCTGCGTGGAGAAGGCAGTGGGTTGAGCAGATGTACTGAACGTTAGGTTATTCCCGGTAAAAGAAAAAACCCAGCCAATTGACCGGGTTTAATTTCAATTGTGCGGAAGAAGGGACTTTATTTGAACATTTACAACCTATATTATTGATTATCAAATCAATACAAGAAAATACAGTATAAATTACTGCCAAATTAAACTTATTTAGAAGCCGCAACTATTTGGTATTTAATATCATTAGTGTCCATTAAAAAATAAAAATTGTTCTTTGAAATCATTGATAGTCTATTAGTTAAGGGCTTATTTGTTGCGTGACGATTTGAATTGATTACGTTAGTCGGTCAACCGGCAAAAT
>Ga0134127_10000128_pt1 | contig 94093 bp, 74 predicted proteins | sample KB31753_FD_96459 | JGI IMG/M metagenome (GOLD analysis project Ga0134127, IMG submission 96459) | Terrestrial soil microbial communities with excess Nitrogen fertilizer from Kellogg Biological Station, Michigan, USA - KB3-175-3 | ecosystem: Environmental > Terrestrial > Soil > Unclassified ... | reverse complement strand
ATCCTAAAGACTGACAAAACCAGCAAAGCCAGCCTGAAAGCTAAAAGAAAAATGGCTGGCTGGAACCATAAATTCCTCTTAACACTTATTGCTAACAAAAATTTCTAATGCGTCAGCCCTGTACTTTCCTGACATTGTTGAAAGTGAACAATATCAAATGCGACACGATAATTGCCGTAAATGACGAATCGACCTTTGAAAGTTTCTATATATTTAAGAATGGCCAACTACACCAGCTAAAAATGGGCCAGATGGTGGAGTAGCCACAATCACTTCAGGCGCGTGCGCTTCTGCAAGGGATTTACTATCTTTAGCTACGCTAAGCAATAAACTATGTTAGCACAAGTTTTATCGTACCAAATAGCCGATACTATTGATATCAAAGCATTCCGGGCAGCCTTTAAGGCCGAATTGTATTTTGGCGATACGGATGAGCTGTTTTACATTACCGGCGAGCGGCAATACATCTATGTTTTTAAATATGGCGTTGTTTGTTTTTTAAACTACGACGCCGTGAAGATATCTGAATTTTTGAGGCTGATATATGCCTACTGCCGCAATAAATTTGAGGATAGCCTGGAGGAGGAATTTAAGATTCAGACCAATTCAGCAAAAAATAAAATAGGTTTTAACTCCATCGAGATCGTTGGCTCGGATATCGAGGTGCTGCGCCTGGTGATGCTGAACGTTTCGCAATCCGTCGCCCTTGATTATTATGAAGAGCAAACCACAAAGCTGCTGCAGGAAACCAATAACCATACGCAGGTATTGGCTGAAAAAGGGAGGCTGGACATTACAGGGATAAACCTGAAAAAATACATCGGCAAAACGCTTCTGTTAAAAAACCGCATTGCCGAAAACCTGTATATTTTTGACGCACCGCCCGAAACCTGGGAGGATGAAAATTTAAGCAGGATACACAACGACCTCAGCCGCACATTCGATCTGCGGGAAAGATTCCGGACCATCCAGGAAGGCTTAAGCATCATCAAGGATAACTACGAGCTTTTCAGGGACCTGCTGCAATACCGTACCAGTTTCAGGCTGGAATGGGTGATCATCATCCTGATCCTGGTAGAGGTTTTAAATATTTTCATCCCGAAAATGTTTAGCTAGGCTCCGCCCGGTGTGTTTGATTACCATTAATTTTTGGTGTTCACCCGGCATTATGGCTATACAGTACCGCGCAGCCAAAATGCCGACCTTAAATCGTCATCCCGGGCGAAGTCTTTCTAAAATCCAGGCAACGATATGGCTATTCTTCCGAAGCCGCCGGTGTAATGGTGTGCAATTGTTCCACATCCGATTTCGGTTTCCGCTTGTTACTAAACCGGTCGTTCAGATATTCCGGAACTGTATTTTCGTTGTTGGGTTCGGGCTCCCTGTTTCGTAAGAAAAACCAGGCCAATGCTCCGGCAGCAGCGGCTACTACGCCAATACCTGCTATCCACAGGCTGTTGCTATTTTGTTTTTTGAATAAGAGATCCATAACATTCTATTTTATTCGATTAACAAGCCGGCTGGATTTTGGTTCTGTTTTTTCGCAATTTATGCGCTTTGTTTCATCAAAGTCATATCTTCCGGCCAACGTAATGCTTTTGTTTTGTAAGTGGTATTTTTGACCATGAGTTCAACTATTTTAAGAAATACCGCCTATTCTGTGCTCGACCTGGCCACGATTGCCGAGGGGCGCAGCATAGCGGATACCTTCCATAACTGCCTGGCTAACGCGCGGCAGGCTGAACAACTGGGCTACACCCGTTACTGGTTTGCCGAGCACCATAATATGGTGAGTGTTGCCAGCTCGGCGCCAACAATACTTGTTGGTTATGTCGCCGGCAATACCGGTACCATCCGGGTGGGTTCGGGCGGCGTGATGCTGCCTAACCACTCGCCGCTGGTGGTGGCCGAACAATTCGGCACGCTGGCTACCCTGTATCCGGGCCGGATAGACCTGGGCCTTGGCCGTGCGCCCGGCGCCGACCAGGTAACTGCCCGCGCCATACGCGGCGAGAACATGAACGCCGCTTTTTATTTTCCCCGGGATGTAGAATCGCTGCAAAAATATTTTTCTCCAACCGGAGATGATGCATCCGTCAGGGCCATCCCCGGCGAGGGTTTGGACATCCCGCTATGGATACTCGGCTCCAGCACGGACAGCGCCAGGCTCGCGGCTGCCAAAGGGCTACCGTATGCTTTCGCCAGTCATTTTGCGCCGGCACACTTCCTGGAGGCCATTGACTTGTATCGCGAAAACTTTCGGCCGTCGGCACAATTACAGGAGCCGTATGTGATGGCCTGTGTAAATGTAATTGCCGCGGAGACGGACGATGAGGCCGAAATGCTGTCCACCTCGCTTAAACAATTGTTTATGGGCATTGTAACCGGCAAACGCCGGCCCATGCAGCCGCCGGTAAAAAGTATGAACGGGATTTGGAATGTTTTTGAAGAAGAGGCCGTAATGCAAATGCTGGCCTATTCCTTCATCGGCGGGCAGGACAAGATTAAGGCGATGCTATCCGGTTTTGTGGCGCAAACGGGGATTAACGAAGTAATGGCAAGCTCACATATTTATGATTACGGGGCCAGGCTGAAATCATATCGCTTGTTTGCTGAATGTTTCGGTTAAAATCATCCTGAATTTGTGCAGAGGCGCAATATTTTGCGTCTCGGACCCGCACGTTTTGGCTGAAGGTTACGCCCGCATTTTTGTTCCGAGACGCAAACATTGCGTCTCTACGGCGTTAAATGACCTTCATTTATCGGTTCAACCGCGGCCGCTTGTTTTTAGCGGGCGCAAAACCATTTCTTTTTGGTGCGCCATATTTCGGCGCCGGAGCGGGCTTATCGCCGGCTAAGCGCACTTCCAGTTTATTGTCGCCGATCACGAATCCGTCGAGCACGGCGATGGCCTCATTGGCGCCCTCGTCGGTTTTCATGTGTACAAATGCCGCACCCTTGCTTTTACCGGTAATTTTATCACAAAGAATGGTAAGCAGGTCAATATCGCCACAGGGTGCGAAGAGCTGTGCGAGCTGCATTTCATCCATTTTGCGGGGTAGGCCGGTAACAAAGAGTTTTGTCATAAGTATGCGTTGTGCCCGGCAAACATAACAATTTGCTTTAAATATTCGGTAGTGCTTAACACTTAGTTACAAAGGATATATCCGTGAAACTATAAAAATTGAAAGGTTGGTGTTACATTGCCGGTTTTAGGTAAAAATGTTTAGCTTCGGCCTTTTTTAGACGACAACCATGCTCACCATCGAGAAAATAGGCGGCACTTCCATGAGTGCGCTGAAAGATGTATTAAATAATATCATCCTGTACAACCGCAGCGGCGACCAATTGTACAGCCGGGTATTTGTTGTTTCGGCTTTTTCGGGCGTGACCAACCTCCTGCTTGAAAACAAAAAGACCAAAGCCCCCGGTGTTTATCATCAACTGGCTAATAACGAAGATTATCACGAGGCGGTAAAGCAGTTGACCATCCATCTCAAAACACTTAACCAACAGTATGCCCCGCTGGGCCTGGATACGGAAGACGCCGATCGTTTTATCGATACGCATATTGCCAAAGCGCTTACCTACCTGGAAAGCGCGACAACGATGCTGGCCTCGGGCTACCTGAACGAAGGTGTGCTCCTTGCCGCGCGGGAAATTCTTGCCTCCATCGGCGAAAGCCATTCTGCCTGGGTGCTGGCCAATATCCTGAAAAAACGTGGTATCAACACCGAGCTGATCGACCTGGCCGGTTTTGACGACCGCCGGCCGCTGACCATAGATGAACGTATCCGCGATGCTTTTAACGGCATCGACCTCAGCCGGTGCATTTGCATCGTTACCGGCTATGCCAAAGGCACTGAGGGCATTATGCGCGAGTTCGACCGTGGTTATTCCGAAGTAACCTTCAGTAAGATCGCGCAGCTGTTAAAGCCGGAAGAAGCAGTCATCCACAAGGAATACCACCTGTCCACGGCCGACCCCGCGCTTGCCGGCATCGAAAACGTAGCACCGGTTGGCAACACCAATTATGATATTGCCGACCAGCTGGCCGACGTCGGCATGGAAGCCATCCACCCAAAAGCTTCCAAGCCGCTGGAAATAAATGGAATCCATCTCCGTATTAAAAATACTTTCGACCCCGCGCATCCGGGCACGCTGATCACCAAAGATTATATCTCCACCATCAAAAGGGTAGAGGTGATCACCGGTACCGATCAGCAGGTGTTAATTGATGTTTACGATCCGCTGATGACCGGCAACGTGGGCAGCGACCTGCAAATTATGCAGATATTCTACCATCATCACATCAGCTATACTTTCAAAGCCACCAGCGCCAACAGCATCAGCATTGTGATATGGGAAAATGACTTTACGCCAGAACTAATTAACGACCTGCGGCAAAAATTTGAAAAAGTAAGCCATGAGCCGGTGGCCATGGTGTGCCTGCTTGGCAGCAATATGGATCAGCCCGGCCTGCTGGCTAAGGCAGCTACCGCCCTGGCAAAAGCGGAGATCAATATCATCAGCTCCGGTTTTGCAAAGGGCAAAGTGAACATACAGTTCATCGTTGCCCGCGGGCAATTCAAAACGGCCATCATCGCACTGAATAAAGCCATGGCGTAAGCCGGCTATTTTTCCACCGTAAACGTATTGATCATTTGGATGGTACCGTCAGGGTTATGATGCAGCTCGATTACTTTAACATTCCTCAGATGTGTTTTACCTGACAGTTCCGTGTCATGGTAAAATATATACCATTTCCCTTTAAATTTTATGATCGAGTGGTGCGTAGTCCAGCCTTGCACGGGCTGCATAAAGTGGCCGGCGTAGGTAAAGGGCCCCAACGGACTTTTCCCGATTGCATACGCCAGGAAATGCGTATCGCCCGTGGAATAAGTAAAATAGTATTTGCCATTGTATTTATGCATCCACGAGCCTTCAAAAAACCTGCGGTCATGATCTTTTCCCAATAAGGGATGGCCGGCGCTGTCGATGATCAGTGCGTCGCGAACCTTGCCGTCAAACTCGGTCATATTACTTTTAAGCTTAACCACCCTGCAGCTGATCGAAGGCGCGTTATCCTGGTGCAGGTCTGTTTTTGAGCCGTTTGCATCGTACTTACCATCTTTCCAGCGTTGCAACTGACCGCCCCATATCCCGCCAAAATACATGTAGGCGCTGCCATCGTCATCCACAAAAACCGCCGGGTCAATGCTGTAGCTGCCTGTCATGGCATGCGGCAGCGCTTTAAAAGGTCCCGTGGGTGTTTTTGCTGTCGCGACGCCGATTTGAAATACATCCTGTTTGTTTTTTACCGGGAAATACAGAAAATAGGTGCCGTTTTTGTAAGCAGCGTCGGGCGCCCAAAGCTGGCGGCCTGCCCAGGGGATATCTTTAATATCCAATGCAACGCCGTGGTCTGTAACGGTACCGCCGATGTTGTCCATCGATAAAATATGATAGTCGCGCATCGCAAAGTGATCGCCGTTGTCGTTTTCAGGGATGCCTGCATCAATGTCGTGGGAGGGGTAAATATAAATTTTACCGTTAAAAACATGTGCCGACGGATCGGCGGTGTAAATGGTGCTGATCAGCGGTTCGGAGAGGTATTTTATTTTTTTTGTCTTTTGCTGGGCCGCAGCCGGCAGAGATAAAAATGCGCTCGCCGAAGCAAGGAATAAAAGTTGTACTTTAAGTTTAAACATGGCTTATAATTTTCGGTGTTAGCAAAAATAAAAAATTTCCGCAATCGATTGCGGAAATTTTTATATTCGCTTCGCCGGCATTTTTGTTTCACTCACCTGAATGCCTCCGGAAGAGAGATCTTCGACTAAGATGGTCAGATTCAATTTTTTAGCCGCGTTCGCCCGATAACTATCGGAATAGAAAGTTGCTTTAGGGAAGCAGTTATCGCTTGCGTTAAATACCTTTAAATGGAGAAACTCAATATAAAGCTATGAGAAAAATCGTTTACCTGTTCGTTTTTATTACCCTGCGCGTTGCCGGCCAAACGACTGCGCCACCTGCCGATAACCTTGCGCCGGTTACATTTACCGCGGAGCAGGACCATCAAAATATGATGGATCAGCTGGGCATAAAAACCTTACGGCCGGGACCAAGCGGCAATGAAAAGGATGCTAATCATGCCAATTATGATGAATCAAAGGCTAACCCTTGCCCGGATCTGCCGGAGCTGCTCACGCTGAAAAGCGGGAAAAAAGTTGCCACTGCGCAAGAATGGTGGAAGCTGCGCCGGCCCGAAATAATGGAAGATATGGAGCGTGAAGTCTATGGCAGGCTGCCGGCGAATATGCCCAAAGTAACCTGGGAAACCAAATATACTGACCATGAATACATCGGCTTTACGCCGGTTATCGCAAAAAAAGTGATTGGCCATGTTGATAACTCGGCCTGCCCTTCCATTAGCGTGGATATCGAGATGACTGTTGTTTTACCGGCAAACGCAAAAGGCCCCATGCCACTGCTGATGATGTTTGGTGCGGCGCGTGTTCCATCGCCAAGCCAGCCTAACCCCACCCAGGTTGAGGAATTAAATAACGCCATGAAGAAACTGCTGGTGCAGCAGGATCCGGCTCTGCAAAAAGTATTTGACGAACATCCGGCTTATGAACTGTTTACAGCTACCTATGGGTTTGGATTTGGTCCACCAAAGCCGCCAACGCCCGGGCCGGTGGATCAGCCGGGTGTGCAGGGTGTCAACAACGATCCGCCATCCACCGATCAACTGATCGCAAAAGGCTGGGGTTATGCTTATATTAATCCGTCAAGCATCCAGGCCGACAACGGGCAAGGGTTAACGCGCGGCATCATCGGGCTGGTTAATAAAGGCCAGCCGCGAAAGCCGGACGACTGGGGCGCATTGCGTGCATGGGCCTGGGGCGCCGCCCGTGGTTTGGATTACCTGGAAGCAAACGAGCCACAGGTTGACGCGAAACATGTTGGGATCGAGGGTGTTTCAAGATATGGTAAAGCCGCGCTGGTAACACTGGCGTTCGAGCCGCGGTTTGCGATGGGCCTCATTGGCTCGTCAGGTAAAGGCGGGGCAACGCTGAACCGCAGAAATTGGGGCGAAGCCGTGGAAAGCCTAACCGGAGGCGAGTACTATTGGATGGCCGGAAATTTTATGAAATATGGCGCGGCTGAAGGTAAATTTGGAAGCAAAACCGCGTGCGACCTGCCCGTTGACTCGCATGAGCTGATCGCCTTATGCGCGCCTCGGCTGGTTTTTATCAGTTATGGCATACCTGAAAAGGGCGACGCCAAATGGCTGGATCACCAGGGAAGCTATATGGCCGCTATTGCCGCAGGCCCGGTGTTTAAACTGCTGGGTGTAAAAGATCTGGGTGTTTCTAACGATTATCGCACGGAAAAAATGCCGCCGGTTAATACACCGCTGCTGGATGGCCAACTGGCCTGGCGCCAGCACGACCAGGGCCACCAGGACCAGGCAAATATGAAATGGTTTTTGCAATGGGCCGACAAAAATATCGGCCGATAGATAAAAATGCAAACAGGTTATATTACTCAATCTATTATCCGGACCGGTGTGAGATTTAAACGCGGTTTGTTAATAACGGGCTTACTCTGCGGCAGCTTATTCGCCCTGCACACGGCAAGTGCACAGGTTCGCCTGCCACAGCTGATCAGCGATGGCATGGTGCTGCAGAGGGAAACCAAAACGCGTGTTTGGGGCTGGGCATCGCCGGGCGAAAAGGTCTTTGTTAAGTTTAGTGGGCATACCTACAAAACGGCAGCAAACGAAAATGGCGGATGGTCCCTTTGGCTTGCAGCGCAAAGAGCAGGCGGGCCATTTACTATGGAGATCAGCGCCAGCAATCATATCAGTATTCATGATATTTTAATCGGTGATGTGTGGTTTTGCTCGGGTCAGTCAAACATGGTGGTGCCGATGGAGCGTGTTAAAGAAAAATATCCCGACGAAATCGCAAAAGCGGATTATCCTCTAATACGCAATTTTTTTGTCCCCACCTTGTCCGATATCAGTAAAGTGCATGACGACCTCCCACCGGGCAAATGGAAGGCGGCCAATCCTAAAAACGTGCTTACTTTTGGCGCCGTCACCTGGTTTTTCGCTAAGCGACTATATAATAAATATAAGGTACCTATCGGCATCATCAATTCCAGCGTCGGCGGTACGCCGATACAGGCCTGGATAAGCGAACAGGGGATAAAAAATATATCCCAATACGCCGACCGCCTGACTGTGTTAAAAGACACCGCCTTTTTGAATAATATTTTACGCCGGGACGCTGAAAGAAAAAGGGAGGATGCGGCGCTGCCCAAGCTGACAGACAAAGGCTTAACAGGCCCCAAAAAATGGTTCGATACCAGCTACACGCCAGTGGGCTGGCACAATTTCTGGCTGCCGGGCTATTGGGCCGATCAGGGCATTCGCGGTCTTAACGGCGTGGTTTGGTTCCGTAAGGAGATCGATCTGCCGTCCGCCATGGCCGGCAAACCAGCTAAGTTGTTTGTAGGACGGATAGTAGACGCCGACGAAACCTATGTAAACGGCCTGCTGGTTGGTAACATTACCTACCAGTATCCGCCCAGGCGCTATATAGTGCCCGCGGGTTTGCTGAAAGCGGGAAAAAATGTTATCGTGGTGAGGGTGACCAATACTGCAGGAAAAGGTGGCTTTGTACCGGATAAACCCTATTATTTAACGACCGGTGATGGAAAGATCGACCTGCGCGGCGATTGGCGATACCAGGTGGGAGAGGTTTTTCCACCGAAAACCAGTGCGGATAGCTATAACTTTTTTTCCGCCCAAAACGAACCGACGGGCCTTTACAATACGATGGTTGCGCCTGCTGTCAGTTATGGCATAAAAGGGATATTGTGGTACCAGGGGGAAGCCAACACGGATAAGCCGGCGGAATACGAGCAACTGTTGCCCGCCCTGATTGCCGACTGGCGGAATAAATGGAACGAAGGCGACATCCCTTTCATCTACGCGCAACTGCCCGGATTTATGGAGGTAGATTATTCACCGCGGGAAAGTAAATGGGCTCAATTGCGCGAGGCCCAGCTCAAAACCCTCTCCGTGCCCAATACCGCAATGGCGGTAGCGATTGACGCCGGCGAGTGGAACGATATCCATCCATTGGATAAAAAGGATGTAGGCGACCGCATGGCACTGGCCGCCGAAAAAATTGCTTACGGGGACAAGACGTTGGTTTCATCCGGCCCGATTTATCAATCCGCTAAAATTGAAGGCAGTAAAATTGAACTTACCTTCACCGGCATAGGCAGCGGATTAATAGCCCGGGGCGGCGGGGGTTTGAACCAGTTTGCCATTGCAGACGAAACCGGGAAATATGTTTGGGCCAATGCCGTTATCCGGGACAATAAGGTGATTGTTTGGAGTGACGATGTTCAGCAGCCGCTATATGTACGTTACGCCTGGGCCGATAACCCTGAAGGCGCCAACCTTTATAATAAGGAGGGTTTGCCTGCTTCCCCGTTTACAACTGATACACGATAATCAATTCAACCGATCATGATCAATATCAAAAGCTGTTTACTGTTTATCCCCTTGTTGTTAGCCGGGGGGCATAGCCGCCGTCAAACTGCGCCCGTTTGGCACAACAAACAATGCGCGGTGGTGCTCACTTATGATGATGCTATCGACGTCGACCTGGATAATGTCGTTCCGGCCCTGGACTCGATGAAGTTTAAAGGTACATTTTATATTATTGGCTCATCGCCGGTGGTAACTAAGCGGATGGCTGAATGGCGCAAAGCGGCAAAGGAGGGGCACGAATTAGGTAATCATTCCTTATTTCACCCCTGCGATGGTAGCCTGCCGGGCCGCAGCTTTGTCGGCCCTGACAATGATTTGAGTAAATATACCGTTAGCCGCGCCGTGAGCGAGATCAGGGTGAATAACACGCTGCTGAAAGCTATCGACGGTAAAGATATCCGCACATTCGCCTACCCCTGCGGCGACCGCCAGATCGGCAACGTGTTTTTTTATGAACAGTTGAGAAAAGATTTCGCGGGAGCAAGGGGCGTAAGTTCCGGATTGCAAACCATTGACCAGGTGGACCTGGATAATATTGATTGTTACGGCATCAATGGCCAGTCCGCCGGATACATGATCGGCCTGGTAAAAAAAGCGATGGAGACACACACCCTGCTGGTTTTCCTGTTCCACGGCGTGGGCGGCGGGCATTCCATCAACGTTGGTTTAAAGGAGCATAGTGAGCTATTGCATTTTATTAAGCAGAACGAAAAGAATATTTGGGTAGCGCCGATGGTGGATGTTGCGGAGCACATCAGGGAGCACAGGGCGGGGAAGGGGAATTAAAGGCTGAATGGTAAACGGAATGTCTGCAAGCGTTAAACAAGTTTTGCCAGGTAACCTTAATTGCTTGCTGATGTGAATTGCGATGCGGGGCGATTCCTTGTTTTCAACCGTGCAAATTTAACAGGGCATGTTAAATTTACACGGTTGATGAGTTGGCAGCTTATTAATCAAGCGGAATAGCTATCGTTCAATCATCCTAAAACCCTATCGAATTCCCGCCGTCAACCGGCAGCACCACCCCGGTGAGGTATTTTGCCGCATTCGAAGCCAGGTAAAAAACAGCTTCGGCAACATCTTCGGGCAGGCCCAATTTGCCCATTGGCGTACGCGAGAGTACTTTTTGTTTTCGCTGGGGGTCGTTATCCAGGGCCTTTGCAGACATATTGGTTTCGATAAACCCCGGCGCAACACAGTTAACCCTGATGCCCGCCGGTGATAATTCAACCGCCATTGCTTTCGTCATGCCCTCGATGGCGGTTTTCGAGGCGGTGTAGGCAATTACGTAAGGTATGCCGTATTGGGCCGCCATGGAGCTGATGTTGATGACGCAGCCACTTTGCTTCGGCAGCATCGTTTTTACAACCTCCCGGCTTAGCACGAATACGGATGTAAGATTGGTCAGGATTACCTGCTGAAATTCTTCATCAGCCACATCAGTAAACGGCTTTTTTTTGTTGATACCGGCATTATTAACCAATATATCCACTTGCCCGTGCTCGCCTGTGATTTCATCAACCAATGCTGGTACGTCTTTTAAATTGTTCAGATCAAACACTTTATAACTGCAAAGCCGGCCAAGATTTTTGCAGGCCGCAGCAAGGTTCTCTTCGTTCCGACCGATGATGATGGTTTTAATATTGTTTTCGACAAATTTTTTGGCTGTTGCAAGCCCCAGCCCGGATGCGCCGCCGGTTATTATCGCGGTTTTAGTTGTTGGGTTCATAATTAAATATTAGTTAATGCGTAGCCGGTACTTTTGCAATGTTATATATCTTTGTTTAACACCCGTAAAAAAAATTTGGTTTTAGTTTGGCAATCGATTGCGAAGATATTACATTTAAAACATTCCAATTACCGGGTAAAGATATTACAAGAAACCCGTTTTAATTATACCGCTATTGTAAACACCATGTATTTGCCTTGGACCGCATAATGAAGAATATTTGCAGCCTGTTATTTAAAACTATTGCGTTTTTATGCCTGGCATCGCTTGTTGCGCACGCACAAACGCCCGGTGAAAAAAGCTTTATCGTTTTTAATAAGGCAAACAATTATCTGACGCTGGCAGAAAATGGAAAAGTTGCACCCCTGTGCGTTGATCAGCAGGAATACCCCGGCGTAATCCGCGCGGTAAAAAATCTGCAGGCAGATTTTGCATCGGTAACCAATGTTTCGCCGCAACTGTTTAACGGTAAAATTTCGAATGCGAAGGCAATCGTACTGATCGGCACAATCGGTAAAAACGCGGCAATAGATCAACTCATCCAACAAAAAAAAGTAAATGTCAGCAGCATTGCAGGGAAGTGGGAAGCTCACCTAACCACGGTTGTAAATAACCCCATGCCTGGAGTCGCACAGGCGTTGGTGATAGCGGGCAGTGATAAAAGAGGAACCATTTACGGGGTGTATGAGCTTTCGGCGCAGATCGGCGTGTCTCCATGGTACTGGTGGGCCGATGTTCCGGTTAAGCAACATAAGGATCTGTATATCGTACCCGGCGTCTACATTGATGGCGGCCCTGCTGTAAAATACCGCGGCATTTTTATTAATGACGAGGCGCCTGCTTTTGCCGGCTGGGCCAAAGAAAAATTTGGCTGCGTAAACCATTTAGCCTATGAAAAAGTGTTCGAGCTTATCCTGCGCCTTAAAGGAAATTACCTGTGGCCGGCCATGTGGGGAAACGCTTTTAACGATGATGACAAGTTAGACCCGGTGCTGGCTGATGAATATGGTATTGTAATGGGTACATCGCACCACGAACCGATGGACAGGGCGCAGCAGGAGTGGAAACGTTACGGCAAAGGCCCCTGGAACTACGAAACCAATGGCGAAGTGTTGCGGGATTTTTGGAAGAAAGGCATCGGGAACATGGGCAGCAAGGAAACGATCGTCACGGTTGGCATGCGCGGCGACGGGGATATGCCCATGACCGAAGGCAGTAATATTGCGCTGCTGGAGAAGATTGTAGCCGATCAGCGGAAGATCATTGCTGATGTTACCGGCAAAGACCCATCGCAAACTCCGCAAATGTGGGCCTTGTATAAAGAAGTACAGGCTTACTATGATAAAGGCATGCGCGTGCCCGATGATGTAACGCTATTGTTATGCGACGATAACTGGGGAAATATCCGCAAGCTCCCGAAGCTGACCGATCCACCCCGGAAAGGGGGCTATGGCATTTACTATCATTTTGACTATGTGGGGGATCCCCGCAATTATAAATGGTTAAATACCAATCCGATCAGCAAAACCTGGGAGCAAATGCACCTGGCCTATAAATACAACGCCAAGCAGCTGTGGGTTGTAAACGTCGGCGACCTGAAACCGATGGAGTTCCCGATCAGTTTCTTTTTGGATTATGCGTGGTCGCCGGATAAATGGCCTGCCAAACGGTTGGACGAATATACCCGATTATGGGCCGCGCAGCAGTTTGGCAAACCTTATGCTGCCGAAATTGCGGATATTTTGACGCTATACACCAAATATAATGGCCGGCGCAAACCCGAGTTGCTGGACGAAAACACCTACAGCCTTAGTAATTACCGCGAATTTGAGAACGTAGTAAACGAATATAATCAGCTAAAAAACAAAGCCCGGGATTTATATCAACGCATGCCGCCGCGATATAAGGATGCCTACTACCAGTTGGTATTACATCCGGTGGAGGCATGCGCCAATTTAAATGAGCTTTACTACTGTACCGCTAAAAATAAACTATATGCCGCCCGGGGCAGTGCCGCAGCAAATGTTATGGCCGACAGCGTTAAAGCCTTGTTTAAAAAGGACGCGGAAATTTCGCATTATTATAATAAGGTAATGGCTAACGGTAAATGGGACCACATGATGGACCAAACCCACATAGGTTATACTTACTGGCAGCAGCCTGATATGGATAAAATGCCGGCGGTGACTACCATTGATCTTCCCCCGGCACCGCAAATGGCTGTAGCGATTGAGGGCTCGGAAGGGTGGTGGCCTAACGATAAAGCAAAAGCTAGTTTACCAGGGTTCTATCCCGGTCAGGGGGGCCATTACCTGGATGTATTTAACAGGGGAAAGGGCCAATTTAACTTCACCATTGATCCTTTGCCATCTTATATCACGGTAAAGCCAAAAAGCGGTAGCATTGGTACGGAACAACGGATATGGATAAACGTTGACTGGCCCAAAGCGCCAGATGGCATCAGCCGCGTTCCTGTCGTCATTAGGGGGCCGGATGGGGGGAAGTTAACTGTTGAGGCAGTTATCAATAAAATGCTGCCTGTGAATGCCGCCGGCTTTAACGAAAACAACGGTTATGTGAGTATGGAGGCTGCACATTACACAAAAGCCGTTAACGGCACTGCTGCGCAATGGATGATCATTCCCGACTATGGCCGTACCCTGTCAGGCGTAATGCCTACGCCGGTTACCATAAAAAGCCAGGTTCCGGGTAATGGCAGCCCGCACCTGGAATATAGCGTGAATTTAATTGACACGGGATGGATGAATGTTGAGGCCTATATTTCGCCCACCATTGATTTTACCAATTCAACCGGCCTTCGATATGCCATTTCGTTCGACAATGAAACTCCGCAGGTCATCAACATTAATGCCGACAAATCGGAAGCGGCCTGGAGAAAGGACGTTGCTAACAACATTAAAAAAATGATATCCAAACATCATCTGAATAAGGCAGGCAGGCATGTTTTGAAATACTGGATGGTTGACCCCGGCGTTGTACTTCAAAAAATAGTGATCGACGCGGGAGGGGAGAAGGCAAGTTATTTAGGGCCTCCGGAAAGCGCTCATTATTCTGCGAAGTAATAAAAGAACTCTTTAAGCATCATTACCGGCATTTCTATTTCCTTAATATCTTATCCATCGCTCTTCCTTTCGCCAATTCATCAACCAGCTTATCTAAATAACGGATCTTTTGCATTAGTTTATCCTCAATGTCTTCCACGCGATAGCCGCAAATTAAACCCGTAATTTTTGAAACATTTGGATTTAATTGCGGCGCCATAGCAAAAAAGGTTTCAAAATCACTTTTATCGTCGAGATGCTTTTGGAATGTTTGCTGATCATATCCTGTCAGCCAAAATATCACCTCATCCACTTCAGCTTTTGTGCGGCCTTTTTTCTCCGCTTTTTTGATATAAAGCGGGTAAACACTTGCAACTGACATTTTGTAAACTCTTGAATTATCCATCTTTTAATATTGATTGTGTTGGAATAATGTGCCTCTATTTTCAACAACCAAATTAATTGTTTTGCCTAAATCAAACTGGAATTATTTTATCAGCCCCATTCAGACAAGCAGAATATCCTGGTATCCCTTCGGCTTTTTATTCGGCCCTTCTCTGATCAAGAGAAAGAAGATTGTTGTTAAATACAGTAAATAAATAAAAATTTATTGTTTTTCAATAAATATTTATTTATATTTGCATCGTTAAATTTAAAAAACTCAAAATCATGGAAATTACTACCAAACAAATTCTTAAAATCCTGTATGTTCTTTCGTGGATCATATTTGTAGGCGTGTGTATTGAAGCCGGCGGCTTTATATTCAATACCTTTTATACCCTGGTCATCAATAATGTCGATGCTAAACATTTTTGGCCGGGCATTGATTTCTCCAATCTTTACAAGTATGATCCAGGACACTTTTTTGCCGAGACATTCCTGATGAGCATTGTTGCGGTTTTGAGGTCGTGCATATTTTACCTGATCGTGAAAGTACTGCACGATGAAAAGCTAAACATGGCCCGGCCTTTTAATAACGAAATCGGGCGTTTTATTTTCAGGTTATCGTACCTTTCATTGGGTACCGGCCTGTTCTCATGGTGGGGTGTTAAATATGCCGCCTGGCTTACTACAAAAGGGGTTGCAATGCCGGATATACAAAATATGCGGTTAGGCGGGGCCGATGTGTGGCTGTTTATGGGCGTTACGCTTTTTGTAATCGCACAAATTTTTAAAAGAGGGATCGAAATTCAAACCGAAAACGAATTAACTATATAATTATGCCCATCATAGTAAACCTTGATGTGATGATGGCCAAACGAAAAATGTCATTAAATGAGCTTTCAGAAAAAGTGGACCTGACATTGGCCAATCTTTCTATACTCAAAACCGGGAAGGCAAAAGCGATCCGTTTTAGCACGCTCGAAGCGATTTGCAAAGCACTGGACTGCCAGCCCGGCGATCTGCTGGAGTATTCGAAGACTGATTCATCAAACAACGATATTGATTTTTAAACCGCTTCGTCAACAGAAATCATGAAAATGCAAATTAAAGATTCGTATAAAGCAATTATTGCGGGCACTTTTTTAGGCGCGCTATTATTGGTAACAGCTTTTGAAATGAAAGAAAAAATGGGGCAGGTTAAAGACACTTCGGGCGTTCCGGCCAAATTTAACGCCATTTCCTTTAAGATACATATTTTAATGATGAACGATAAAGTTGAAGCATTTAAAAAGTTTATTACAGGCTGGCAGGAAATCCGTGATAAAGATTAAAACGAAAAGCATTCGTCGATCATCAACCAGGGCAGCTTTCTCCTATTTTTTTATGTTGTTTAATTTATTAATATTTATGGCAGCCATTAATAACCTTTATGAGAAAGCTTTTATTACTTATCATATTGGCTATCCCCCTGTACGCCAGTAGTTTTAATTTATTATTCCAAACAAGTGGAAATGATACGGCAAACGCCCGCAGATACTATAACCTGATGCTGGGTAAAATGGAGGCCGACAGCGGGCTAGCCATCGGTTATGCCAGGCAAGCCATCGCCTTTGCGCAAAAAGGAAAAGCAGAAAAACTGGAGGCGGATGTTTACGATAATTTAGGCCGGTTTTATAGCGCTAAGGTAAGGCGGGCTTTAAGCGATTCCTTTTTTAGGAAAGCTTTGAATATCCGTGCCAAATTGAAAGACAGCATGGGAATGGCAAATGCCATCATGAACCTTGGTCACAATAATTATGACCACGATGATTTTGCAAATGCCTTACAATTTTACCTTAAGGCCGCAGCCATAAGGCAAAAAATTAACGACAAGAAAGGCCTTGCGGGCAGTTATATATGGATAGGCAATATTTATTACGAGGGATTAATAAACTACAACAATGCCAAATATTATTTTAATAAGGCGCAGGCATTATATACCGAAACAAAAGACGAGGCCGGCCTTGGATTTGTTTACTCAAACCTTGCCAACGTGCTGATGCTGCAAAAGCTATACCCCGAAGCCCTTAAGTATTATTTGAAAGCGATTGATGTAAAAAACAGGCTGCATAGCGAAAGGGGCCTGGGCGTTATTTACAACAATGTGGGTAACCTGTACTTTAACCAGAAACAATACAACAAAGCGTTGGCGTTTTATTTTCGGTCGCTTGCCATAAGGCAAAAGCAGGACGACAAAGCCGGCATCGCTACGTCGGACGTAAACATTGCCAACACATGGTTCGTTACCAATACCAAGCCTGATTCGACCAGGATACTATTGGACCAGGCTGTAAGTATTTCCAAAGCCATCAATTTTAAGCAAGGAATTGCAGACGGCAGCTACAGCTTGTTTGAAGTTTATCAGAAGCAGAAAGACTATCCCAAAGCGATAGCTTATTACCAGCAGCATGTTTTATATAAAGATTCTATCCTGAACGAAAACTCCGCCAGGCAGATCAACGATATGCAAACTAAATTTGAAACGGCGGCTAAGGAGCAGCAGATCATGTTATTGCATTCGGAAAACACGATACAGAAATTAGACATCAAAAAACGGAACACCACAATAGCCGTTATCAGCGGTTTGCTGGTGGTTCTTTTTATTATAGGGGCCTTATTTTATAACCGCTACAAACTGAAGCAGGAGGCGCGCCTGCAGAACGAGGTGATACGCCAGCAAGAGCTTGCCGCGAAGGGTATCATCGAGGCGGAGGAGAGGGAGCGTAAACGGATTGCCGGTGATTTGCATGATGGTGTGGGGCAGCTGTTTACTGCCGTAAAAATGAACCTGGAGATATTAATGGAGCGCTTTTTGGTAAAAAAGGCAGACGCTGATATTTTAGCGGAAAAAACAATGGCCATGGTTGATGAGAGTTGTACGGAAGTGCGCTCAATAGCCCACCAAATGATGCCCAACGCACTTATTAAAGGGGGGCTGGTATCGGCTTTGCACGACTTCGTCAATAAAATACCACCGAACAAATTAAAGATAGCCATTGAAACCAAAGGGATGGATGAGGGATTGGACAGTACGATTGAAACCGTACTTTACAGGGTGATACAGGAGTCGGTAAATAATGCGCTAAAGCACGCGGAGGCAAGCATGCTTGATATTTTGCTGTTATGCGATAAAAAGGAGATCACCGTTTCCATCGAAGATAACGGCAAGGGATTTGACGCCCGGGATAAAAATAAATTTGAGGGTATGGGGCTAAGAAACATGATCAGCAGAATAGAATATTTAAAAGGCACGGCAGATATATCGTCCGCGCCGGGAAAGGGTACCCTTGTTGCTATCTATATACCATTAACATAAACTATGAAAAACACCGCACCAATACGCATATTTATTGTGGATGATCATCAAATGGTTATCGACGGCATTAACCTGATGATAGAAGGCCAGCCACAATTTACGGTAGTAGGCGAGTGCACGCAGGCCCTTGCAGCGCTGGATATGATGGAGCACGCAACCGTTGATATTTTAATTACTGATGTGGGTATGCCGGGGATGACCGGCGTGGAATTAAGCCGGGCGGTAAAAAATAAGTTTCCCGCTGTTAAAATCCTGGCGCTATCGATGTTTGGCGATAGCCAGGTGATCACGGAGATGACGGATGCGGGTATATCAGGCTATATTTTAAAAAATTCCGGCAAGAAAGAACTCATCGAGGCGCTCACCAAAATCGCCGCCGGAGAAAAGTATTTTGGCCAGGAGATAACCCTGCAGCTGATGAAATCCTTTAAACGCAGCCAGCAAGATCCAAAATTAACCGACAGGGAGATAGAAATTATCCGGCTGATAGAAAAAGACATGAGCACCCGGCAAATTGCGGAAACCCTGTTTATAAGCGAGCGTACGGTCGAAACGCATCGCAAAAATATACTCCATAAAACCAATACTCAATCTGTAGTTGGCATGCTTAAATATGCCTACGATCGGAAGATCATCTAATCCTGCCTTACATTAAAAGCAGTATTACTAATGCTGTGGACCGCGTACGCGGACATGCCGGGGGTGCGTATCCTGAAATGCAACTTATTGTAATGCAATAGCTTAGCTTACCTGTGATTAGTACGCATATAAAAATGCCGATTTGTCGGTATTACAATTCTACAGGGATTTAGCGTGGTTTGTTAAAGCAATTTAGCATAAACAAAATACCCGTTTTGTCACAATTTAAATCCCTTGATATGAAAACTAAAAATTTACTAACTGCATTGATATTGGTAGCGATGCTTTATTCCGCAACTGCATTTGCGCAGTTGCCCGTACTCGAAAAAAGCTACGATATATCGCGCAAAGCCAAAAACGGTTACCTGGGCGGCATTTATATCGACAGCGCGAAAGGCACCTTTGATATGGTATACGTATTACGCTCAGGCGCCAGCAAGGTAAAACGCGAGATATATACATTTGACAAGGAGCTTAACCTGCTTAACACAGTAAAAGACGAGGAAGAGGTTGAACGGATGCACAAGCGGTATAAATGGTTCAACTTTAAAGGCGACAGCCGCATAACGCACAGTCTTAGCGCCTCGGCCAATTTAAGCGGCAAGCTGGTGTTCCGCAAAAAAGAGATCACCTGGAAATACCTTTGGCTGAATGGCGGCTACCATAAATCGGTTAAACAGCTTGAAAAGGTGAAGCCTGCAACAGACGATGGCGATAAATACTTTTTCCGCGGCGGTTCTTACGAAGTAAAAGACGACAGTACAGTTTTGGTGCTTGCAGGCAAACCCGATACCAAAGGCGACCTTCCCAGTTCGATGATGCATTACCAGATATTAAGCTGCGACAACAACGTAAACATAAAAACTGTAGGCAGTATTGATTTTAAATATCCAAACGCCCCTATTTATTCAGCGCCTTTGGAAGATGACGATTCGGAGTTGGATAATGACGATAACCCGCGCGACTGGGTAGTTATATTCGCGCCACAGGGTGGCGGCTGGGGAGTTGGCAAGGTTGCCGATCCGCAAACCACAAATTATACCTACATGCGGTTGGATACCAAAGGCAACGTGCTGGAGCGTTTTAACTTCCAGTCGCCCACTAATGCCTGGAGGGTGCTGGGCGCTTATGAGCATAACGGAGCGGTATTTGTTTACGGCTCGGCCAACAATAAAGATCCTGAAAAAAAATATATCAACGAGATATATAAAACAGGTATGGTGCCAACAACATCGGCAAGCGCGGACGAGCAGGATGAGTCGGCCGCCGGCTCATCGATTAAAATGGGCATATCGATATTGAGCGGCTCGGCAGACCTAGGCACAACGCAATCCAAGATCGACGCTGTGCTCGACGAGCTGAAATACAGCAATTTCCAGATAGGTAAAGTAGTTAACGGCAAGTTTGATTTTATTGCTTCACCCGCGGTAGATGAATTTGAGCAGAAAAGAGAAAAACCCGCCGGTCAGAAAAAATACGTGGATTTTGATGGCAAAAGTTTCGTAATAAACGGCATATCGTTCAGCAGCAGCGGCGATATGTTTGTAAACGGGCAGGATTTTAAAAAGACCAATAAAGGCAAGCGTAGCTATAAAGGGGTGTATATGTTCCAGTTTAGCCCAACCGGCGAGCTGAAGCGCAATTACGGTGTTTTTTTGGATCAGAGCAAAACGTCGGGATTTTTTAACAACTCGCCGCTTACTTCGGACATGATCCCATCAAAAAGCTACGTGCAGGAATCAGGCGACGGGAAGAGCTTATATTGGATGATGCGTATGGCACGATCCATCCATAAAGAAGAGCATACCACATTCGGCATCGGCTCAAAGATCACCACTACAACCTGGTCGCCATTATACAGTATCGAGTACGGCAGCATCAATATCGCAGATAACCAGCTCTCGGACTTTAAGACCCTGGGTGAAAGCGAACGCAAGAAATTTTACTTGTACCCCAATGTCAACAGCACCCGCATAGACAATTACAGTCTCTTTTTCAGCGAGACCGAAAAAGGGGATAAGATACTCTTATCAAGGGTAGATCTTTCCAAATGATTAGGGGAATTGTTAGATAGATCGGGGGAGTCCGGCCAGTGGCGGGACTCCCTTTTTTCGTTGGCAATTGTATTCCATACCTGCGTACGATGTAAAATTTGCAATTCAGCGCAAAACAGGTGCAGGCAGGAATGCAACTAAATAACCCGCGATCATTCGTTTCGGAGGGAGTCCACAGGGTTAGCGAGGGCCGCACGGATGGTCTGAATACTGACTGTCAACAGGGCAATGGCGAGGGCGACGGTGCCGGCTACGAGGAAGATCCACCAACTGATCTCAGTACGATAAGCAAACGTATCAAGCCATTTGTACATGGCCCACCATGCAACGGGGAAGGCGATGAGCGCAGCGATCCCGACGAGCATCGTGAAGTCCTTGCTGAGCAGACTGACGATGCTGGTGACCCGGGCGCCGAGGACCTTGCGGATCCCGATCTCCTTGGTGCGTTGTTCGGCAGCATAGGTAACGAGGCCGAACAGACCGAGGCAGGCAATAAGGATGGCGAAGACGGCAAAAGTGATGAAGATCTGGCCGGTCCGCTCGTCGGCGTGATACAATTTATCAAAGTCGCTATCCATGAAGGTGTAGCTGAAGGGCTGCCCTTGCTTAGCGGCATGGAATTTACTTTCCACCTGCCGGACGAGGCCGGAGACATCATTCGTGTGGAAGCGGACGGCCATACTGCTCCAGTTAAAGGTGTTAGCCACCATTAGAAGGGGGTGGATCTTGTCGTGCATGGAATTATAGTTAAAATCCTTTACGATGCCAATGACATGAAAGGTGAGCAGATTGAACTGATCATCGTGATTGTAGAGGATCAGATTGAGCGGATCCTTCACGCCGAGCATTGCTACGGCGGCTTCATTGAGGATGATGCCCATCGTGTCGGTAGGAAATTTCGCGAGGTCGAAGTTGCGGCCTTTGACCATTTGCATGCCGAAGGTGGTAACATAATGGTCGTCAACCCTGAGCGTGGTCATGATAGCCGCCTTCCTGGCGTCAAGCGAGGCAGTGGGGAACCAGCCTTCCTGCCAGTACTGGCCATCGACGGTGGGAATGTCGGGGGTGACGGTTACGTCGGTGACTGCTGCGAGGGTGAGCAGGTTGTTGCGAAGATTGGCTGTGCCATTCCGGCCGAGCATCCAGGTATCATGGATGACGAGTACCTGGTTCCGATTGAAGCCAGCATCCTTATTTCGAATATAGTGCAGCTGGCGATAGACGACGAGGGTGCTGATGATGAGGCCAATAGAAATAAAAAATTGAAAAACCACCAGGCTGCCGCGGAGCCAGCTGCTCTTGAAGCCTGCGGCTAGCTGCCCTTTCAACACATGAATCGGCTGAAAGGAGGAAAGGTAGAAGGCGGGGTAGCTGCCTGCGAGACAGCCTACCAGCAGCACCAGCAGGATGAGGATGGGCAGGAGCCGGGCGCTGAAGAGCACGCCGGGATGGAGCGATTTGCCCGCAAGCTGATTAAACACCGGCAGCAGCAGGACAGCGATGCCAAGGGCGACGGCGAGAGAGAATAGGCTGAGCAGGGTGGACTCAGCCAGGAACTGGATGATGAGCTGTCCTTTTGTCGAGCCGGCTACCTTGCGGATGCCCACCTCCCTGGCGCGGTTGGCGGAGCGGGCGGTACTAAGGTTCATGAAATTGACGCAGGCGACCAGGAGGATGAGCACGGCGATGACGGAGAAGATATATACGAGCTGGATATTGCTGTTGGCTTCGAGTTCACCGGACTTATTGGAATGGAGGTGTACGTCGGTGAGCGGGAAGATGTGGCACCGGAAATGACTACCCGCTTTCTCGAGGGCAGCCCCGGAAGTATGGAACATTCCCTGGAGGGCCGGGCTGATATTGCGGTTGACGACTTCGTCTACAACCTTCTGGACCTCAGCTCGCGTGGTGCCGGGTTGGGCAAGGATATAGGTATAATAAGAATTACTTACCCAATTGTTGTCGCCGGGGTCATTAAAATTATAGGACTCTCGGATGGGGCGAATGAAGCTGAAATGGAACTGGGACTGTTCGGGCATGTCCCGGATCACCCCGGTGATCTTGAGGGGTGTATTGTTATTATCTACCTCCAGCGTGCGGCCGACGACATCGGTGCTGTTGAAATAGCGGCGCGCGGCACTTTCATCAATCACGATGGAATGCGGGCTATTGAGGGCAGTATTTGGGTCGCCGGCAATCATGGGCAAGGTGAAAACCTTGAAGATCGTCGAGTCGGCGAAAGTGGTGTGATGTTCGATAACGTGGTCGTTGCCCTTCCTTACCAGCAGGTCGCCGGGGTTGCGGAACCTGACCATCTGCTGGATCTTCGGATAGGAAGCGACGAGTGTGGGGCCGAAAAATTTGCAGGTGGAGACAGCGTCATACTGGGTACTATTGAAGTAGAGATCCTCATCGATCCGATAGATGCGGTCGGCGTTGACGTTGTAGCGGTCGTAACTGAGCTCATCGGTCACGTACAGGACGATCAGCAGACACACACTAAGGCCGGCAGCGAGGCCAATAACGTTGAGGGCGGTATAGCCCTTGCTTTTCCTTAGGCTGCGGAAGGCGGTTTTGAGATAATTTCTAAACATAAAGCTACGGTATAATTTTTCAGGCGACCACTTCGGCGTGGTTTCCTGGTTCGAAATTACCGCAGCCGGTTGTGAGCCAGCTCTCAAATTATAAGTTGGGAGTTCTTTTTTATATTCAGCGGGAGTTTTGCCTGTCACTTCTTTAAAAATGCGGTGAAAGCTACTTTGAGAATTGAAGCCAGCGTCGTAAGCCATGCCCAGCAGGGTGATGTTGGTATAAGCGGGATCCTCCATTTTGCGGATCACGTCAGCCACGCGGTATTCATTGATGAAGTCGTTGAAGCTTTTTTTGAGAACGGTATTGAGTATACGCGACAATTCATGCGTATGCAGACCCAGCTTTTCGGCCAGGGAAGCCAGGGTTAACTCCGGGTCCTCATAATAACGGTTTTGCTGCACCGATCTTTTAAGCCAGGTTCCTTTTTGCTTTATCCCGGCCGGGAGCGACGGCTTTAAAACCGGCCTGGCATCGGCAAGCTCGCCATAATCAGGCCGTAAATGAACTACGGCGCCTATCCAGATCAGCATCGCCGCCACGCAGATGTAAAAAGGGGAATAAACCCGTGCGCCTAAGTGATAAAAATAAGCCGAAACGGTAAGCGGTATCCAAAACAACCACAACAGCGCGAAACCGGTCAGCAAGCGATACAGCCAGCGCAATTCAAATCGGTAACGGTCGCCGCCGGTAAATTGTTGACGACGATAAAAACGTTCGATGAGCCGGTGGCAGAAATACAGGTAGGTGATAACCGAAATAAAAGTAACGAGAGGTAATACCGGGTTGGGTAGTGTGAACGGCTGCAATAATGCCGGGACGAAATGCAGCAAGTCTTTCCGGCTGAATTTACGGGCCGGCCGCGTCAATTTGAGTACATAAAAAAAGAGCAAAGGACCCAGTGCTAACGAAAACTGAAGCGGAAGCCGGGCCATCCAACAAACCATCACCAGTAGCGCCAGGGCAAGAAATAGCTTTGCGCCCCGGTTGATACGGTTTGAAAACCCTAACAACGCCGCAAAAGTCAGCCCGATAAAAATCGTTCCGAGCGACGCCAGGTCATAAAAGTTGATATGGAATATAGAGGAATTCAAATCATCTGTTAAAGCAATCGTTATTCCAAATTTTTAACGACTTGAAAAATAGGAAATTATAATTCCTTCCTTGCAAAAAATGTAATAAAAACGAACGCATGAACGCGCGATTATGGGATTGACAAATTGCAACAACAGCAAAGTGAGAACGTCGGTAATAAGATAGATTTGAGCCTTTGTCGCCCATGTAAATAAAACAAATATTGATTTTTAGCAAAACATTCCTTCACTTTTGTAAATAAAAAAAATCTTGGTGGAAATTTTGATAGACTCGTATATGGGAAATGAAATATTGTCCGCGGGCGCAACAGCGATTCGTAACCGACGATAAATCTGTTTGAAGTTTGTCAACATTAGCGCGACGCTGATTACAGATTGGATGAAAAAAAGATGCTTGAACCAGTGCTAGCTAAATACTAAAAGCCCTCCAGCTTTCGCTGAAAGGCTTTCGTGACCCCGCTGAGGCTCGAACTCAGGACCCACAGATTAAGAGTCTGTTGCTCTACCAACTGAGCTACGGAGTCATTCCCTTGTTTTCGGGCTGCAAATAAACGGATTTTTTTTGAATTTCGGATGTCGGATTTTTGATTGCGGATTTGTGCATGGTGTATAGCGCGAAGCAACGTTCAACTCCCGAATAACATTCAAAATCTTAAATCCGAAATCTAACATCCGAAACTATCTCTTGAGCGCAGCGAAAAAGCCGAAATAACAAAGGCCTTAAGCGAGGGAATACAGCTCCTGCCGCTGCTTCTCCACCACATCGCTGTTGATATACTCATCATAGGTCATCAGTTTATCGATGGTGCCTCCGGGGGTAATTTCGATGATGCGGTTAGCCACAGTCTGTACCAGCTCATGGTCGCGGCTGGTGAACAGGATGGTGCCGCGGAAATCCTTCATGCCATTGTTAAGGGCGGTGATGGATTCCAGGTCGAGGTGGTTAGTCGGTTCGTCCAGCATCAGCAGATTGGCTGATTGCAGCATCATGCGGCTAAACATGCAGCGCATTTTTTCCCCTCCTGACAGTACATTGCTTTTTTTTAATACTTCCTCGCCCGAGAAAAGCATCCGTCCCAAAAACCCGCGGATAAACTGGTCATCCTTGTCGCCGGTGGAGTATTCGCGCAGCCAGTCGATCAGGTTGTCGTCTTTACCTTTAAAATATTCGGCATTATCGATGGGGATGTCTGCATAATTGATGGTAACGCCCCATTTAAATTCGCCTTTGGAGGGTTTTTGCCTGCCGGTTAAAATATCGTAAAGGGCAGTTGTTGCCAGGCTGTTTTGCGACAGGATGGCAATCTTATCGCCCTTATTCACCATAAAGCTCACATCTGAAAACAGCAGCTCGCCATTGAGCGATTGCTTCAAATTTTCCACCTGCAAAACCTGGTCGCCAGCTTCCCGGCCCTGGTTATTAAAAATAATTCCGGGGTATTTACGGTTAGAAGGCTGAATCTCGTCCAGGTTGATCTTCTCCAAAGCCTTTTTACGGCTGGTGGCCTGCTTGGATTTGGAGGCATTGGCGCTGAAACGCCGTATAAACTCCTGCAGTTCCTTCACCCGGTCCTCGGCCTTTTTGTTTTGTTCCGAACGTTGTTTTAAGGCCAGCTGGCTCGATTCGTACCAAAAACTGTAGTTACCGGTATAAATGGTCATCTTACCAAAATCAATATCCACCACGTGGGTACAAACCGAATCGAGAAAGTGCCTGTCGTGCGACACCACCAAAACAATGGCCTCATAGCTTGCCAGGAAATCTTCCAGCCAGCTGATGGTATGAATGTCCAGGTCGTTGGTAGGCTCATCCAGCAGTAGAATATCCGGGTTACCAAAAAGCGCCTGCGCTAATAATACGCGGACCTTCTGGTTACCGTCGAGTTCTTTCAATAGCTTATAGTGCAAATCTTCCTTAATACCGAGGTTGCTCAGCAGGGTGGCTGCATTGCTTTCGGCGTTCCAGCCATCCATTTCGGCAAAAAGATTTTCCAGCTCGCCGGCGCGGTGGCCATCGGCCTCGGTAAAATCTTCTTTGGCATAAATGGCGTCCTTTTCCTTCATCACGGCATACATTTCCTTATGCCCGATCAAAACCGTTTCGATCACCGTAAATTCGTCAAACTGGTAATGGTTCTGGTTCAACACCGCCATGCGCTCGCCGGGCGAAAAGCTATATGAACCTGTTGTAGGGTCAACCTCGCCCGAAAGTATCTTTAAAAATGTGGATTTACCCGAACCGTTGGCCCCGATAATGCCATAGCAATTGCCTTGTGTAAACTTTAGGTTTACATCCTCAAAAAGAGTCCGTTTTCCATATCGCAGAGATAAATTAGATACCGTTATCATACGCCGCCTGTAATTTTTGCCGCAAAAGTACGTTAATTAATACTAAAAACGAGGGTTAACTTAAAGTTTGAATTTTTGGCATCATTTTGGTGTAACATACTTGACCCTCAATTATCTAACTGTTGATAAGTTGGTAAATAAACTAACAAAGCTGTAACATGATTGAGCAATTTTACGTTAATATTTTAAGAGTGGGGATTTAACCAATTATTAAACATTATGGCACTATTAATTGCAATGCTGATTATAGTGAACGTATTAGTTTTTGTTAGACAATTAGAGAGAAGGAAGGAATATTAATTCCGATAATTGCCAAAGATCAAGTTTACGTTAGCTTAAAATAGAGCCCAGGGATTGGGTTTGATGATCAGCCAGTTTTTGAAGACGCCCCGAGGCGAGCATTTTCATCATCATATTAAGTTCGGCCGATATGGTATATACTACCGACGTTCCGCCGCCGACTGAAGATAACTCCCATTTCATTTCCAGGCCGAAAGGCGCCGCCTCTGACGGGACAATTACGATGGAGGTATTTTCCGTGCGTGCAGCTATTTTTACGCCCAGTTTACCCATATTCCGGATGGTAAATTCTGCTGTGTCGCTCGTTGAGGTCCAGTTATCAACATCCTCCGGCATCAATTGCTGATGATTTTTTAAATCAGCCAAAAAGCTATAAACTTCAGCCACCGGTTTATTAACCGTTATTTTACTTTCAAAAGTACTCATTAAAGATATTTGCTATTTATTTGACACCAATTCACACTACTAAATACTACAGCCAACTGCCAACTGATCAAGCTCCCCACTCAGCAGGATTATCGCGCCAGTTTTTTAATAGCTGAACATCGTTTTCGGTGATGTACTGGTTTTCAACCGCGTATTTAATCAGGGCGTTGTAGTTGGATAAAGTAACAAACGGACAATTGGCTTGTTTAAAATTATCAGTTGCCAGGTCAAATCCATAGGTGAAAATAGCCGCAAGGCCCGCAACATCATATCCTGCAGCCCTTAATGCTTCAACCGCCTGCAAGCTGCTTTTTCCGGTCGAGATCAAGTCTTCTATCACAACTACGCGTTTTCCCGTTAAAGCTTCGCCTTCTATCATACTGCCCGTGCCGTGATCCTTAGGTTTCGAACGGACATAAATAAAGGGGAGGCCCAATTCCTGCGCTACCAGCGCACCCTGGGGAATGCCGGCTGTGGCTACACCGGCAATGCAGCCTACAGCGCCAAAAGTATCCTGTATCACTTTGGTCAGTTGCTGACGGATGTAGGTGCGAATGGTGGGATGGGATAGCGTTATGCGGTTATCACAATAAATTGGCGATTTCCAGCCCGAGGCCCACGTAAAAGGATTATTAGGTTGAAGTTTAATTGCTTTAATTTGCAAAAGAAATTCGGCGACCTGGTTTTCTATCTCTGATTTATCAAACATGGCCCAAAAGTACAGAATTTATATTAACGAAAAGGTTATCCTGGTAACAGAATGGAGGCCAAAAAAGAGTAAAGGTTATGAAATGCTTGATGATGAAGGGTTTGACCTAAAATTGGTTTACACCTGGATACTGGCGCGCAAAAATAATTTGTTTTTTGTTTGGTGCAGGGATGCAAAAGCCTTTTTCAAATCGCTGGTAAAAAGTGTTACCCTAATTGAAGCGGCAGGCGGCCTGGTTACCAATGAAAAAGGCGAATACCTTTTCATTTATCGTAACGACAAATGGGACTTACCCAAAGGGAAAATTGAAAAAGACGAAAAAATAAAGGCGGCCGCGGTACGTGAGGTTGAAGAAGAGTGTGGCATAAAGATAAGCGCACTTGACGAAAAAATATGCAAAACTTACCATGTGTACCTCAACAGGGGCGAGCTGATGTTAAAAAAGACGCATTGGTTTAAAATGCAATGCAACGGCCCGGTGAAATTGAAACCTCAAAAAGAAGAGGGCATAACCGAAGCGCGCTGGTTTCAGGCGCACCATGTAGAGCCTATACTGGCCAATACTTTTCCGTCAATTATGGACGTGCTGGTGAAGGAGGGGATCATCGACAGAAAAACTAAAAACCAGGAAATGTTGGATGCGACCGGTATATCCTAACCTCGCGTAAAATCACGGTGAGTCTTGAGTCGTTAGTCTAAAGTTCTGAGTCAAAAAAGAGAAAATGAAACGTTCACTTCAGCTTAATACCGCTAACTTAACCAACTGATATCCTGCTTCTTGAATCCTGGTTCCTGGTTCTTTATTCTTGGTTCTTGATTCTCCCTCAGCGGTCTAAAGAAAAGCCAGCGCCTCTTTCGGGATAAATTGGCTTACATCGCCGCCATAGCGAATAATTTCGCGCACAATGGTTGAGCTGATGGACGAATAACCGGGCTTACTCACGATAAAAATACTTTCGATTTCAGGTTCCAGGGAATGATTCATTTGGGCGATGGCTTTTTCGTACTCAAAATCGGAAACGGTACGAATGCCCCGTATCATATATGCCGCTCCGATGCTTTTGCAAAAGGCTACCGTTAAGCCATCATAAGCTACGATGTGTATGCGCGGGTCGTGCTCAAAAACCGCCCGCAGCATTTGTTCCCTTTTTTCCACGCTCAGCAGGCCGGTTTTTGAGCTGTTCACACCAATGCCGATGTACACTTTATCAAAAAGGCTTACCGATCGTTTTACAATATCCACATGTGCTTTGGTAACCGGATCAAACGAGCCGGGAAAAAGTGCTATTTTCATTAGCTGTGCGGTGAGATTTAGATGCAAATCTATAAATCATTTTATTAAATATCGTTTAAATAAAAACAGCGGCTGCGGTGTGCGACGTTGGCTTTGTATTGACCAGTTTAATATACGCAAATCGCAACTTTATGCGGCGTGTATCGTATTAGCCTTAGTTTTTAGCACTAATGGATTATATAAAACTGCTGCGGCCTAAGGATTGGGCAAAAAACCTGTTCCTGTTTATCCCCTCGTTTTTTGCGGGACATTTTTTTGTGCTTCATAAAATCGAGATGTTGTCGCTCGGTTTTTTGGCGTTCAGCTGTTTTGCCAGCAGTATTTATATTATAAATGACTACCGGGATATTGAAAACGACCGCAAGCATCCCAAAAAATCAAAGCGGCCGATGGCCTCCGGCAAAGTGCCGCCTTCTCACGGGATCGTTATCAGCGTCCTGTTAGTGCTGATCGGCAGCGGACTCGCTTACCTGGCCAATAACGATCTTTGGTTTTTATTTATCCTTGGCGTTTATTACGTCATGAATATTGGCTACTCATTTGGCCTCAAAAACATCGCCGTACTGGATATGCTGATCGTTGCGATGGGATTTATATTGAGGGTAAAAGGGGGCGCAATAATAGTAAACGAAGAAACAACCGACTGGCTGATCATTATGACGTTCCTGTTGGCCCTGTTTATGGCGATAGGAAAGCGCCGCGACGATATCCTGCTGCAGGAAAGCTCGGGAACGAGCATGCGGAAATCGTTAACGGGTTATAACCTTAATTTCCTCGACACGATGCTGGGCCTCTTCAGCGCCATTATCATCGTGGCCTATCTTAATTATACACAGGATGACGACTCTATACGCAGGCTGGGTACCTACCGGCTTTATTATACCACTATATTTGTAATAGCCGGTGTTATGCGGTACCTACAGGTGGTTTTTGTAAAGAAAGATTCCGGATCACCAACCGAAATACTTTATAAGGACCGTTTTATACAGGTGACCATTTTGTTATGGGTGGCCTGCTTTTTTACCATATTATACCTGCCGCATTCACCTATCTTTAATAAATGAAAAAACAGATAGCTAACTGGGGCAATTATCCCGCCATGGAGGCCGACGAAGAAAGCTTCGTTTTTGATGATCAGCTGGATACGCTGATCGGTAAGGGCGAGCCATTTATAGCCCGTGGTAACGGCCGCTGCTATGGCGATGCATCGTTATCCGAACGCACTATCTCCACCCTGAAATACGATAAAATACTTTCATTTAATAAGCAGAGCGGCATTTTTGAGTGCCAAAGCGGCATCACGCTTGACCAGATCCTCAATGTAATTGTCCCGGCCGGCTGGTTTTTGCCGGTTACACCTGGTACAAAGTTTATTACCATAGGCGGCGGCCTTGCCAGCGATGTGCACGGCAAAAACCATCATGTCGACGGCTCGATCTCAAATCATATCCTGGAAATGGACGTGGTGCTTTCATCTGACGAAGTGATTACCTGCTCGCCTGAAAATTATCCCGATCTGTTTAAAGCTACTTTAGGCGGAATGGGCCTTACCGGCGTGATCAGCAGGGTGGTAATGAGGCTGAAAAAAATAGAAACCTCGATGATCCGCCAAAAGCAGATTAAAGCGGAGAACCTGCAGGAGCTGGTCAGCCTGTTCGATGAATATAAGGATTATACTTATTCAGTAGCCTGGATAGACTGCCTGAAAAAAGGTAAACACTTTGGCCGCAGCATATTAATGCTGGGTGAACATGCCGGTTTAAACGACCTGGCCGATATCCAGAAAAATGACCCGCTGAAACTCCCCAAAAACAAACAAATCACTTTCCCGTTCAATTTGCCGTCGTGGGTGCTCAATAAATTCTCTGTAAAAGCCTTTAACTTTTTGTACTACGGCAAGAATTTTAAGAAAGAGATCAATAACGTTGTATCCTACGAGCCATTTTTTTACCCTTTGGATGCCGTTTTACACTGGAACCGCATGTATGGAAAAGCCGGGTTTGTGCAGTATCAATTCGTAATCCCTTTGGATGCGAAGGATGGCCTGGTTGCCATATTAAACCGCATTGCCGATGAGGGCCTTGGTTCATTCCTGGCTGTTTTAAAGGTGTTTGGCAAGCAGGAGAGCATCATCTCGTTCCCCAAAGAAGGTTATACGTTAGCGCTGGACTTTCCTGTTCGCAAGGGGCTGCTGGAATTTTTGGATGAGTTAGACCAATTGGTCTTAAAATATGATGGGCGGCTCTATATGTCAAAAGACGCCCGTATGAAACCTGAAATGCTGATTGCAGGTTACCCCGAACTTGAAAAGTTTAAGGAAATCATCAAAAAATATAACCCCGAAAATAAGATACGCTCGGTTCAGTCTGACCGATTATTGTTAACTTCATCCAGCTAAATTATTGATGGAAACTGTACTGATACTGGGCGCAACATCTGATATTGCCATCGCAATAGCTAAAAAATTCGCATCCGAAAAATTTAATATACAACTTGCCGCCAGGAAACCAGCCCAACTGGAGCCATTGCGGTCGGATATAAAGATCAGGTACGGCGTACAGTGTGATGCCTTTGCTTTTGACGCGCTCCAGTTTAGCAAACACGCGCTTTTCTTCGAAACGCTTAACCCCAGGCCCGATATTACCATAACCGTTTTTGGCATCATGGACGACGAAGACGAAGCCTTTGATAACTGGCAGCTTACTCAGCGCATGATCGATACGAATTATACGGGCGCTGTGTCTATTCTTAATATAGCCGCCAAACATTACGGCGAACAGAAAAAGGGAGCCATTATTGGTATAAGCTCCGTAGCAGGCGACCGCGGCAGGGCGAGCAAACTGATCTACGGGAGCTCAAAAGCAGCGTTTAACGCTTATTTAGCTGGTCTGCGGAATAAGTACTTCAAACACAACGTTCATGTAATGACGGTAAAGCCCGGATTTGTTTATACCCGGATGACCGAAAACCTGGCATTGCCTAAATCACTGACATCCACGCCAGACGAGGTAGCCTCAATAGTTTATGCCGGCTTTACGAAAAAGAAAAACGTGATCTATGTGAAGTGGTTCTGGCGGTATATCATGCTGATCATTAAAAGCATCCCCGAATTTCAATTTAAAAAAATGAAACTGTGAGTAAGATCGCTTTTTTTGATTTCGACGGCACCATCACCACAAAAGATACGATGTTTGAGCTGATCAGGCATCAAAAAGGCAACAGCAGGTTCTATCTTGGCTTTATGGCCAATATCCCCGTTTTTGCAGCATTGAAATTGAAATTGGTATCAAACCAGGCCGCAAAAGAAACGATGCTGCGACATTTTTTCAGGGGTGTGGATTTATCGGATTTTCAAACCGCATGCGATCGGTTTGCCGAATATAAACTACCGGCACTCATTCGCCCGGCCGCCCTGGCCGAGCTGCAAAAATTGCGGCAGCAAGGTTTTGAGGTCGTGGTTGTTTCGGCCAGCGCGGAAAACTGGATAAAAAAATGGGCTGATAAAGCAGGAGTGAAGCTTTTGGCCAGTAAACTTGAGGCAGTAAATGAAAAATTGACCGGCAAACTTTCCGGGCAAAACTGCAACGGACCCGAAAAAGAACTGAGGATAAGATCAGCTTATGATCTTTCAAAATTCCAGGAAATTTACTGTTACGGTGATTCAAGTGGCGACAAGCAGATGCTGGCCCTGGGCACTAAAGCCTTTTATAAACCATTCAGGCAATAATTGTTACAGGCCTGCTTCCTTTCGTTTTAGGCAAACGATAGTATAGGAATTATTTTGATGTATGATTTTGCTGTCGGCGAATGACGGACTTTTGTAATTGGCGAACGTCTTGTTATCCAACAATACGATACTGACTTTATACTTTGAAAAAAGCATGGGATCCCTGGCTGGTGTGGGGGAGGTAAGACGCGAGATCATCGTATCCCTGTCATTCTCACGCTGGTCGTAACTCACGTACGGGTTTGAAAAATAAGTTTCCACTGAAACCATTTTTATAGCAGTCGGCATTACCGGGAAAAGCGACAGCCCGTGCGGGCAAAGTAAAACATTGTCCAATGGTACATTCTTTACGATATAGTTGTATATATCGATCTTATCCGTTTCTTTTTCTTTGGCCAGCGCTTCTTTGCGCAGGTCCGAAAAATCCCAGCGGTTGCTGTATACGGGGAAGTAAACGAGCATATAAAGCAGTACAGCAAATACAAAAAGGTTATTAGCGGATTTTAACGAAAACTCCTTTTTCCAACGCTTCGACGCCGCTTGTATCACCCAGTCGAACAAATAAATAAAGCCAAACCCGAAAAATATGGATTGCAAAGCTTTAAAGTAGAAGAAATAGTGAAATGCGGGTATGGTATCCGGGAGGTTGTGATGGATGATCTTGTCAAGAGTGGGAATCACCGACTCGTAAACGTACATGCCGAGCGTAACCCAAAGCCAGCACCAGATGAGCTTTCGTAAAACCGGGTTTTTAAAGTTTTTGTAAAACCATACAAACCCAACGACAGAAATTACCAGTGAGACAGTGACGTTCAGTTTCAGCAGTGTAAAAGTGTCTTTGCGGGCAAAAATGCCGGGCGCACATTCCAGGATGGCGCGGTTAATAAAATGCAGGTGGTATTTGCCAAACACATAATACAGCATGGGGAACGCGAAGATGATAAAAGGGATCACTGTCGCCGCGCCCTGCAAAAAGTAAGTTCCTGCCAGGTTATATTGCTTATCGCGCAGGGCGACCAGAACTTTTTGCCCCTGCATGATCAACAAAATCATAACCATGATAAATACCGGCGCAGAATGGCCCAGGAACGTTAAACCCAGCACCACACCCAGTATAATAAACCAGCCCATCTTTTGCGTATCGAACGCCTTGTAGCAACATAATATTGACAAAAAGAACAGAAACTGCACCGCGGTATCTGAAATCATCCAGGGGGAATAAGTGGCGGCGCCCCAGCAGGGTAAATTGCCGGCGATCAAAAAGATAAAACACAGGAGGGATGCCAGCGCGGTTTTATAGTCAAACAACTTGACAAGCACTATAAAGAATACGATCGGGTTTACCAGGTTTAAAAAAGCGCCGCAACGGGCCACTACCACGTTTATTGGCCATCCGGAAAGTTTTACGATCAGCGTTTCCGATAAAAAGATGATTGGGTTATACCACATGTACTGGCCTAACATATTGGGGTCCTGCCCGTAATGACCGTTCAATGTAGCGCGGATATAAGCAATATCGCGGTCGAAGTCAGGTTCAGAGGCCCAGTGCAGGTCATGTACAGTCCTGTAGCATTGGATAAAGCCTACCAGCAGCATAATAATGCACGCAAATAAGTACTTCGTATTGTCCTTTACCGGCATTTAAGGGGTATTAATAGTGATCAATCAGGGAACGGCTAAAAGCGTAAAAATAATAGTTTTACCTATATGTTATTGATTGTCAGTATAAATTTACCTGTTTTATTATTAACAATTCGGCATTAATCAACAAGATGGTTGATTTGCGCATATTGCAGCAACATAATGGTTTTGCCATCTTTTATCTCACCGGTGCTGATCATCTCCAGCGCTTTGCTAAACGGGAGCTCCATCACTTTGATGCGCTCGTCTTCTTCAGCTATTCCGCCGCCAACGCCTACCTTCATAGTTTCGCTGTATTCAGCAACAAAAAAATACAGTATCTCCGTAACCGAGCCGGGCGACATGTATGCTTCAAACACTTTTTTTACATCAGTTATCTTGTAACCTGTTTCCTCTTCCGTTTCGCGTTTTATACAATCTTCAGGATTATCTTTATCCAACAAGCCGGCACAGCATTCTATCAGCAAGCCGGTTTCATTGCCGTTGATATAGGTGGGCAGCCTGAATTGCTGGGTTAACACAACGGTTTTCAGGTGCTTGTTATAAAGCAGGATAGTAGCGCCATTTCCCCGGTCGTATGCTTCGCGATGCTGCAAAAGGACAGACCCATCGTTCTGAACGGCTTCGTAGGTTACTTTTTTAAGCGTATACCAATTGTTGGAAAGTATCTCAGTGTTTAATATCCTAATGTGACTCATCGCCCTTGATTTATTTCTTCGGCTTGTTTAAAAAAAGAAAATGACGAATTGCCATAGCGGCGTTGTTCCGTAAATGCGTGGTGTTTACCCAGGTTTTGCATCGACTGGTGCTCCACAATGAGCAATCCGCCTGGCGATAGTAGGTTCCGGTCAAATACCATACGTGGTATTTCGCGTAATTGGTTCAAATCGTACGGCGGGTCAGCAAATATCAAATCAAATTGATCTGTCTCATGCTGCAGGTATTTAAAAACATCGTCGTTATAAACTTTTATGTTATCAAGGTGGTGCTGGCGCGACATATCTTTAAGATAATTGACACAATGAATGCTTCTGTCTACGGAAACCACCTGTATTGCACCCCTGGAGGAAAATTCCATTGAGATATTACCCGTCCCGCTAAAAAGGTCAAGTACCCTGATGCCTTCAAATTCAATTTGATTTAGCAGGATGTTAAACAACGCCTCTTTAGCCATGTCGGTCGTCGGCCGCACCGGCAGATTTTTTGGCGGATTGAGCCTCAGGCCTTTTAATTTACCGCCTATGATGCGCATAACGACAATGCCGAGAGCGATAGAAGCTTGTGTGAAGGTACCTGGCCGGGCAATTCCAGCACCTTGATGCTGTTGATCTCGATCTTCGTGAAGAAATCGCCAAGGCGCTTGATATTTTTATCATCGCCCGAGACTTCGCCGCTAAGGATCAGTGTTGTTTCCCTGGGCTTTAAGTTCAATTCCTCGCACACGAATAAGGTAAAATAAACCAGTTCCTCTTCGTTTTTAAATTCGAACGAGTTGTAAAAACGAATGCTTTTGCCCAAAAAATAAAGAAATTGAACAGATGTTTTTCCAATCTCAAGGTAAATGCTCCCGCTTGAAGGACGGCTGTTGGCTATCGCTTGTATCCATCCGCGGGCAGCGTAACAGGAGTTTGCAAAACCAAATTTCTCCACAGCCGAGGCAATGTATTCAGGCGTTTTATAAACGATGTTATTTTCGCCGTCAAGCGCCTGGGCGAAAACCTTCTCGTCAATCTGTACATCTAACAAACGGGCAAAATCAGCAATATGCCCTTCTCTGAACAAGCTTTTTGGTACCAATGTTAAACCGGTTGCAGGCAGCCCTATTACAACTTTTCTGTAGGTAGCGGTTAGTATTTCGCTTAATTGTTTTGGGTGCGCCAGCTCGTCAAGGTCGCAATTTTGCGCATAAACCAACAGGCGGTTTTCATGCACAAAAGCATAATTAAATGAAGTCAGATCGACCTGCAAAAGCAGTGAATAACTGTAAGCCTGGTAAAGGCTAAAGCTATTGTCGGTATAATTGTTATCGTGATCGTTCATGCAGCTACGCAAAAGTAACTATTTTTTGTTATTGATGAACCCCAATAACCAAATGGGAATAATGTGCGGCTAAGTGCCGCGACAAGGGGGGTCGGAGGGTGATAGCAATGGGCTATGGACTGCGCACCGGCTCTGTTATTTGCTGAAAGGCGGCAGCAGCAGCCATGTAATAGCTGCTATAAATGGCAATATGATTTTTTTTAGGAGCACCATATCCCAGTTATATCTGAGCAGGGGCGCAAACGGGCTCGCGATAGCCGGTCGCTTGAAGAAGCTGACAACGGCAGGCTGCAAATAATTTTCAAGAGACCAGGCAATAAAGCCGATCAATGAGAGTGCCACCAGCAGGTTCAGACCTGTATTATGAAAAATAGCCGCACAGCAAAACAAAACCGGGTAATGAGTGATGTAAACAGAATAGGAGTATTTCCCTAACACATAGCCCGAATTTTTGATAAATCCGGCAATTCGATCTTTTAATTTCAAAGCCACCGCTATAACTCCAGTTGCGGTAAGTACAACAGGAAGAGCGCCATAAGCCACAAAGTTGCCAAAGGTTAAATATGGCTGTTTAAACACAACATAAACGATGGCCAGGTAAGGTACCAGGAGATAATACCATTTGATCCTTTTTCCTTCATCCGGAACGCGCAGGCAATACCTGAAAAATGGGGCGGCAAAAATAGCAAACAACAAGTATTTCGCAGGATCATAGTACATAGGCGACAGGTGCATTCTCGAGATAAGGGGCAATACCCCGAGACTGAAAAGCGCGGCATACTTATCAGCATAAAAATAGCTGCGGTATTCATAAATAAAATATCCGGCAAGCCAGATAGAAGAAAATGCAATTACCCACGTAAAATGTTTGATGATATCGTCGCCTATTTGCATATAGTATACCGGCATAACCGCAAGCGACAGCATGAACCAGCCAACCATCGCCTTTTTTTGATATCTGCCGATGGTCATGGCAAAAAACAGGTAAAAAACGATCTCGTACGAGAGGCTCCATAATGGGCTGTTGCTTTGCAGGCAGGGCACAATGTTTACCATATAGCCTTTTATCGCGCTAACCATTAAAAAGTTGCCGGCAATAACCCTGAATGAAGGAATTTCGACTCCGGTAATAAATAAGGCTGATAGGCCAAGTAATAATCCAACAACTAGCTGAGGGTAAATTCTTAAAAGTCTGTTGCTTATAAAACTGCGCCCCGGTTTGGGATTGGCAGACTGCGAAATATTAATCACAATGCCCGAAAGTATAAAGAAGATGATGACTGCATCAGTTCCCCAGTTAGCAAAATAAAAGTGTTTACTATTGGTACTCAGCGTATGTAGTTCAAGGAAATGATAAAATAAAACGGTTAAAGCGGCCGCACCTCTTATAAATTCAAGGTAAAGTTTTTTCATCTTCAAAGGCGTTTTTCAAGCAGCCGCAGGGGAACGGCAAATCCTTTATACGCAGGCGATGAAGTTTGGTTACGAAAAAAAAATATTTTATGAACTCATCGATCTTTTTCTGAAGGCATTTTGATAGATGATTTATGCAAGATGACCCACAACTTCCTCTTCTCGATGCATAAGTTCAGCGACGCTGATTTGCAGATCAGGCTGTTTTATTTTGGCCGGCTTGCGCGCATTTATCAATCTCATTACTGCAGGTTGAACCTGGTTTTCGAGCAGCCACGCCAGTACCGCTGCGACTGACACGGTTACTACGGTATATACAAAAATATTGCTGATGAGCCGCGAAAAGATGAACACTACAGGAAAGTGGCTGATATATATGGCATAAGAGTGTCTTCCTAAAAATGCGCCGCTTTTATTCACCAGGTCCAGAAAGCGTTGCTTGAAGTTCGAGCGGTGAATTAAATAGGCGATCCCCATATAAACGTATGGCAATGGGCTGTATGCCAGAGCATTCGAGAAAGGTATATAATGAATCCAAAAGGTGCATACCACCAGCACCAGGTGGGGGATCGCCAGGTAAATCAGCTTTATTTGCCTGCCTTTATATGGCAATTGCAGGCAATATCTTAAAAATGGGATGGCAAACAGCGACAGGATAAAATACTTAAAAGGGTCGTAAAAGTTAGCGCAAAAGTGAAGTCTCGACACAAGAGGCAATATACCGAGGCTAAAAAAGGCGACATTCCGGTTGGCGTAAAAATATTGGCGGTACTCATAAATATAATACCCGATGAGCCAGATAGATGAAAAAGCGAAGACAGCGATCACATGATAAAGTGCGTCTTTTTCAACTTTTAAAAAGTAAAGCGGTATGGCGATAAGCGAGAGCAGGAACCAATAAAAGATGGCCTTCTTTTGATTTCGTCCTATGGTCATGGCAAAAAGCACGTAAAAGCCCATTTCGAAAGAGAGCGTCCATACGGCGAGGTTACTTTTGATGCTGGCCGCGATGTAGCCCATATAGTCGTCCATAGTGCTGACCATCATAAAATTACCTGCAAGGACTTTTCCTGTCGGGAACGGCGCACGTGTAACCAACAACGCGAACATGGCGAGCAGCATGCCCACCAAAAACAGCGGATAGATGCGAACAAACCTGTTTTTCAGAAACGCCGCGGTAGACTTTGGCTTTTTGGTTTCGGTAAGGTTGATAACGATACCCGACAACATGAAAAAGATCATCAGCATGTCGGTACCCCAATAGCCTGATAATTTGGTTGGATGCCCTGTTGGCGCCAGGAAGGCAATGTGCCAGCCTACGATAAATATCGATGCAGCACCGCGAAAAAACTCAAGATATAATTTCTTCATACAAAAAGCTTAGGCGCCCCGCACTTCCCCTACAACTTTTAAGACTATTCTTTGTACGAATAATTAATCGTTAAGTTTAGCCAGGGAGCCTGATTAGTTAAAAAATATTACCGTCAACCGGTTTATTTTTCACCAAGCGATTAAATTTGAACCCTGCTAATTAACTTACCAAAAAAAACTTGACGCCAGATAACATTCAAAAAGCGTTCCCATTTGAGCCGACTGCACAACAATTGGAATTATTTGGGCGCCTTCACCAGTTTTTACTGGCCGATGACGGCGATGAATGTTTCATCCTGAAAGGCTATGCGGGTACCGGGAAAACAACCATCGTTGGCGCGTTGGTGAAGGCCTTGCGCGAATATAAATTTAAATCGATTTTACTGGCGCCGACGGGCCGGGCGGCGAAGGTAATCACCGCCTACTCCGGCAAAAAAGCGTTTACGATACACAAGCGTATTTATCGTAAAAAGTCGGCCCTGAACGTAGATGAAGGCTTTTCACTTGGTGATAACCTGGCAGATAACACGCTTTTTATCGTTGATGAAGCATCTATGATCAGCGACGAGATTGGCCTTAATCACCGTGCTTCGCTCCTGTACGACCTGATCAACTTTGTTTATAATTCAAAAAACTGCAAGCTCATGCTGGTGGGCGATACCGCCCAATTGCCGCCGGTAGGGTCGGAAGATAGCCCGGCTTTAGACATTAAACTGATGAAGGAAAAGTTTGGGTTGGATGTTTTTAGCTTCGAAATGACGGATGTTGTCCGCCAGCAAAAAGATTCCGGTATTTTATTTAATGCGACAAAGGTGAGGGAGATGGTGCGGAAAAAAAGGGATAAAATGCCACAGATCGTTACCAGGGGGTATAAGGATATTTTTCGGATGGGAGGGGATATGCTGACCGAAGGACTGCATTATGCCTACCGTAAGTTCGGTGATGATAATACCCTGATCATCTGCCGCTCCAATAAAAACGCGAATGCTTATAACCAGCAGATACGCGGCCGGATTTTATACCGCGAAGAGGAGCTTACCGGCGGCGACCAGGTAATGGTGGTGAAAAACAACTACTTCTGGCTGCAGGACCAGGAGGAAGGCAGCACCAATTTCATCGCCAACGGCGATATTGGCCGCATAAAACGGGTAAGGCGCACAGAAGATATGTACGGGTTCCGGTTTGCAGATGTTCAGCTGGAATTTACCGATTACACCGAAGACCCTGTTATTGAGGTTAAGGTATTGCTCAATACGCTAACCACTGAAGCTCCGGCATTACCCAATGACGAGCAAAAACGCTTTTACCAGGAAGTGATGAAGGATTACGATCACATCCCCAACAAACGCCAGAAATGGGAAGAGCTGAAAAAAAATCCTTATTACAACGCCCTCCAGATAAAGTTTGCCTATGCGGTAACCTGCCACAAAGCCCAGGGCGGCCAATGGGATGCGGTTTTTGTTGACCAGGGCTATCTTACGGAAGAAATGGTAAACACCGACTTTTTGCGCTGGTTTTATACTGCCTGCACACGCGCCACCCGGGAGCTGTACCTGGTAAATTTCAACCAGAAATTCTTTGTAGAAGGCACTGAATAACTTGCTTTTTTTTGTTTTTTTGCCAGGTGTTCATTTTTTTTAAAGTGAACACTTTTTTCACTTTATGGTTAATGGTTTAAAATGTTGACTGTGAACGATCTATGTGTTATGTATAAAGTATTACTTCATGGTTGAAATGACAAAAAGCGTTCATTTTTGAACGCTAAAATAAACGCTTTTTCAGGGTGAAAAACACTCACCGCCTGATTTTAGGGAAAGGGTATTTGCATTTGATGATCATGGGCAGTATACCCTTTTTATTATTCAGCTTGCGGCTAACGTCCGTTTCAATGTTCTTCATGCTTTGCTCGGAAAGTACCCAGTTCATCGGCACTTGCCGCTGGCTTTGGGCCAGCGGCTCGTCAATTACCAGCCCGGTTTGTTCAAGTCTCCCTGCCTTCCTGCCACTGGTTTTATCACCTGTTATAACGGCACGACTGCTGTCACCGCCCCTGCCCCTGCTACTGCTACTGCCTCCCAGGCTGTCTGTATTAAAATATTTCGCAGCCTGGTTCAATTCCTGTACCGCCATATACGTGCGGCTGTTACGGGTGTCGTATATGCCCGAAAATATTTCGGTAAGCTCATTGCCGAAGTTAATGTCCTTAATTTGGTTGGCAGGGTCGTTGCTAAAGCGCAGGTAAATCACCACCGGGTATATCTGTTTGCTTATCGGGTCCCTCTTTATTTGGTTCAGCAATTCAAGCATACTGCTGGCGCCGGTATTTTCGTAATAACCGCCGTCCACGTAGTGCAGTTTATAGCTGGTGTCCCTCCCTTTGTGTTTGCCCTCCAGTATCTTGTGCTGCGGCAGCATCCCACCCGGCGAAAACAGCGGGAACCGGCTGCTAAAATTGATCGCCGTGCTGTAATTAACACCCTGGCCACCGGTTTTATTCCGCAATAGGTCGCGCTGCCGGCTGTAAATAATATTCTTTGCGGGCACCACGTTGGTCACCCAGCACTGGTTGCCGGTTTCTACCTCGGTGGTATTGATTATGAGCAGTGGCAAAGGTTTGGTCCCCTGGTTTTGATATCCCGCCAGGAAGTCCCCGCTAAAAGTATTTGGTGCGCCCGGCTTCATGATATGCTGAAAAGCATATTCCCAGGAGTCTTCCAGCGCGATAGCCCTGTCAAAACAAGGAACATGTACGGGGATCATCAAATTCAGCAGATCTCCATAAAACATTTTGCCGATAACCGGCGAGAGGCAGTCATTTCTAAAAAAACGTTCCGGCGGGGAGGACGCACTTTGCGAAAAATCGCCGGGCTTGTTCAAAAAAGTCTCCGCATTGTAAAAGCCCAGCCCCAGACTGCCCCCGGATACCCCCGACATGGCGTAAACCGCCTTTTTAAAGTCGATATTGTTTTTGGCCAGCCGCCTTTGCAAACTGTCCAGGAAAATGGCGGTATACGCCCCGGTTCGCAGTGCGCCCCCTTCGGCGCAGATGAATACCACCGGGTATTTCCCCGAATCGGGCGTTACCTCGGTTTTATAATTGGCAAACCAGGCCCTGAAATGCGTTTTAAAATCCATCCGGGCAATATTTGCCGGATGATGCAGGCGCGCGGGGTGGTCGTTGTTAAAGATGGACGAGCCTATAAACACAAAGAGAAAAAACACACGAAGCGAAAACCAAGACTTCCGGAATACGGCATAATCCGCATATAAAACACCCACGTACACGCCAATCCAGCAGGCAAACGCGCCGCAAAGCAGGCCCGGCGCCCCTAAACGTTCAAATATATCGCCATCTGCCGGCAAAAAACTCATCGTCAGCAACAGGATCAAAGCCGAAAGAAAGATCCACTTTACCTGCTTATGCAAAATTTGATAGAAGTTAAGCGGGATGAAATAGATCCACCTGAACGATTCAGCCTCATCCGCGCCGCCGTCTTCAAATTTTACAAATTTAAATTCACACGGCACGCTTACGCCCCGCGCTACCTGCTCTTCATTCTGCGGAAATTTATTTCGTTCGGCTGTTGTGGCCTTTTCAAAAAAATTGGTGAAAGGCATTAAGTTTTTGTGTTCCTCGGCTAAATAGTTCCCGGGTTTGGGTAAGGTAAAAACGTAATCGTTATAAATGCCATAGATTTTGCTGGTCCAGTAAATTTCGTGCGGGCTAAGCTTGGTTGAGCTCAGGAACCATTTTTTTTCTACACGTTGCTTACGGTAACTTTCATACGTGTGGAAATAAAGGTTGGTCAATATGCTCAGCATCCAGTATACCAGCAAAACAGTGATCACGAGCGGAATCCACATATCGTCGTTGCGCACGCTTGGCTCAGTGATCTGGATAACGATGAGCGCTATAATGATCAAAACGGAGGGCAGCATCAAACAACCCCCGGCAACCAGGCGCTGCAAAAATTTGCGCCACTCCACCCGCTCGGCGCTCAGGCTTTTGCCCGAATTGTCGGTAACATAAATGGAATAACGCACGCCAAATTCCGAGATGATGCTCCAGACAAAAATGCCTGTGAGCAGGGATAGCAGGCTCCAGATGTGGTAGTCGTGGATATCCTCGATCACGATCAGCAAAGCATCTCGCCCGGGCGAGATCAGCAGGAAAACAAAAATGGCCAGCACAACGAACAGTAAAAAGAAACCCGTGCTGCGCAATACGGCCAGCAGGTCGGTCAGCTTGGTTTTAAAAGGTATCGGCGCGCCGGATGTTTTATATTCCACGTACGCAACCCTTAAATTGGGTACAAAGCTTTTAAGGATAATACTGATGATATGCATAGCAGGACAGGGGAGGTTAACCAATCAAATATATCATTAACAAGCAAATATTTTGCAGGGGGGAAGTATGTCCCGAACTGTCGAGACGTTGTCACCCTTTTCCGAAAATCTGTATTTTAATTTTACAGGTAACTGCTCTTCAATTAATATTTTTATGCAATTGAGCTTCCAGAAGCAGCTTTTCCGAGGCTTGTATAACAGCAAGACAATGCTCTTTAGGAATATAATCAAAATCATCCGGAAACTCATTTAATGAGTCTCCGGCCTCGAGATAATCAAACAGATTTTTAACCGGGACACGAGTTCCTTCAAAAACAGGCATCCCGCCCAAAAAATCTTTATCGACCATTATAACATCCTTAATTTTCATTACTTTATTATTCGAACGTATTTAATTTTTCGTAAGGGTCAATACAATTGAGTTCGGTTATTCTTCCAAAGTCCTTTATATTTCGAGTAATTAGATCGAAATCGTGTACGATAGCAGTGGCAGCAATGATCGCATCCGGCAATTTCAATCTATAATTTCATCGCACTTCGATTGTTTTTAAAACAACTGCTTCATCCAATCCGAAAATAATTGATGAGTTAATAAAATCATTTAACAATTCCATCTGCCCTGATGCCGCATTAGGCCAAACGAGTATTTCTTGCGGCTGACTATCGACATTTGGATGGCGATTTTATCGATCAGCTCAAGTGCCGTCTACGGTAATTTATTTCCGAGATAGTCGATAAGTGCATTTTTATCGACTAAATATCCCGTTCCCATTCGTTTCGAATATCTTTTAGGTGCTGTTGGAAGTCTTGATACTGGTCTTCGGTTAAATTCAGTTTTCCCCTAAAGTCTGATGGCTTTTTTTTAATGGGAGCTGTTGTTTGATTTAATTCATCTATTGCATAAAGCAGTACTTCAACCTGCCGGCCCACATAGTCGGCCGGAATATGAATAGATATATCCTGATTGTCAGGTGTAACTAATGTGCGAATCATTTTAAAAATCTATTTAAACAAATTTAGCGATTAAAGTTGATAAACAGTGTGTTGACAGATCGTACTTGTGTTTACGCCCCCGGTATCGAAGCAATCAAGCGTTTAGTATATTCTTCTTTCGGCCGGTAATAAATCTCATCCGGATCACCCATCTCCACAATCTCCCCCTTATTCATCACCATCATCCTGTCGGAGATGTGTTTGATCACAGCCAGATCATGCGAAATAAATATGTAAGTCAACTTAAATTCCTCCTGCAATTCCCTGATCAGATTAAGCACCTGCGCCTGTACGGATACATCCAGCGCTGATACCGATTCATCACAAATAATAAATTTAGGCTGAAGGGCCAGCGCGCGGGCAATCACGATGCGCTGCCTTTGCCCGCCGGAAAACTCGTGCGGGTAGCGGTTAAAATGGTCGGGCAACAGGTTTACGCGGTCCAACAGTTCCAAAACCTTCTTTTTGCGTTTTGTATTGTTGGCGTAAAACTGGTGTACCTGTAAAGGTTCCATTAAGGAATCGCCGACGGTAAGGCGGGGATTTAGGGAGGAGTACGGATCCTGAAAGATGATCTGGATATCCCGCCGGATTTGGCGCAGGTCGTTTTTCTTCAGACTGCGCAAATCGGTATTTTCAAAATTGATCGTGCCCGATGTCGGTTCTATCAACCTTAATATACTTCTGCCCAAAGTAGTTTTGCCGCAGCCTGATTCGCCTACAAGGCCCAGCGTTTCTCCGGGATAAACGTCAAAACTAACCTCCTTCACCGCCTTTACAAATTCTTTGGGTTTCCCTAACAGGTTTCTTTTGGTTGGGAACCACGTATTCAAGCTGCCGATCTTCAAAAGAGGCTCCTGCCTGTACAGCTTGCTTTTTCGTTCAGCAATTTCACCTGGTTTGTACGCATACCCCGCTCTTATTTTTTCAACGGTAACCGCTCTTTTGTTACCGGCGTCGACAAAATCGGCAACCACGGGCAGTTTTTTCAGCTGCAGGGCGGGCGAGGGGCGGCAGGCGAGCAGGCCTTTGGTGTACGGATGTTGGGGATGAGCGAAAAGCGTTTTTACCGGCGCTTCCTCAATCACTTCGCCTTTATACATCACCAAAACGCGGTCGGCTATTTCGCTGATCACACCCAAATCATGTGAGATAAATATCAGGCTCATATTGCGTTCAGCCTTAAGCTTATGCAGCAGCTCGATGATGGTTTTTTGAACGGTTACATCCAGCGCTGTAGTAGGCTCATCGGCGATAAGTATTTCCGGGTTGCACGACAAGGCCATCGCGATCATCACCCTTTGCTTTTGCCCGCCCGAAATTTGGTGTGGGTAGCTATCAAAAATAGCTTGCGGCCTTGGCAGTTGTACCTCTTTAAATAAGTCGATAGTCCTTTTCTTCGCTTCGGCTTTACTAACGTTGAGATGGAGGCGAATAGCCTCGGTGATCTGGAACCCGCAGGTAAACACCGGGTTAAGCGAAGTCATCGGCTCCTGGAAGATCATGGCCATCTGATGCCCTCTGATCTCTTGCATTTCCTCTTCGGCCAGCTTGCAAAGGCTTTGGCCGTTGAGCAAAACCTGCCCGCCGATATGGGTTTGCTTTTCATCCAGCAAACGCATCATCGCCAGTGAGGTAACGGATTTTCCAGAACCCGACTCGCCGACGATGCCGATCGTCTCGCCTTTGTTTAAACGAAACGAAATGCCCTTAACCGCCTCAAAAAGGCCGTTTTGCGTTTTAAACTGGATGGATAGTCTGCTGACGTTAAGCATATTTTTCAAGTCTCCCCTTTAGGGGAGATTATTCGTGCGTTGTTTTTTATTTCTATGGCACTCATGAGTGCTGCGCAATTTAGAGGGGTTTATCAGCGGCCCACTATGGTGATACATTCATCGGTTATCAACTCTTCGCCGCGGTAGCGCCTTAACAATTGCGCCGTGGCGATCACGTCTTTCTCGCAGTAGATGCAGATCCTGTCCAAATCGTTCTCCATCCAGTACACATGGCCCACCTGGCTGCCGTCGATATCGTCTTTCGGCGTTGGGATATCAAATATGGTAGTGAGCAGGCTTAATGAGGTGTAGTTTTTATAGTCGCCAAACTTCCAAAGCTCCATGGTATCGAGGTGGTTGATCTCCCATGGTTTCCTGCCGGATATTTCCAATTGGGCCGGGATCTTTACCCCATTGATCAGCATCCTGCGGCAGATGTATGGAAAATCGAATTCTTTCCCATTGTGCGCACACAGGATCAAACTCGCCGGCTGACTTGCCAGCAAAGCGGAAAATTCTTCCAGCAAGGCTTTTTCATTTTCGGTCGAAAAAGATTTCACCCTTAAGCTGGTCTTTTTTCCCCCGGCAAAAATCCCAACCGAGATGCAGATGATCTTACCAAATTCCGCCCAAATACCGGCCCGCCCGTAAAATTCGCGGGCTGTTTCTTCCTTTCGCTGGTATTGCGTCTTCAGTTCCCACAACTTTTGAAAATGCTCCGGCATATCGTCAAAATCCCGGTACTGCGGCACGGTTTCAATGTCAAGCACCATCAGGTTGCCCAGGTCGTATTGTTCAAGCATTTTTTACGTTCGTTTCAAGTCCAAATATAGTAATTCGGCGGGCGTAATCTCTTTGCCTCCGTACGCCTCACCTAAATCCTCTCCAAAGGAGAGGACTTCGATGCAAAATGGCGAATTTAAGGCTCTTTCAGCCGCTCGCCACGAGGTTTACATTGAACTTGTTAACACAAAGACTAAAACGAAATCAAAAGCCCTCTCCTTTGGAGAGGGTTGGGTGAGGCTACTTAGACAATACCTCAAAGCCCACATGCACCTCATTCCCGTTCCCATCCACTAAAGTCAGCGTATGCTTCCCCGGCGGCGGGTTTAGGGCTATCTGGTGAAAATCCTTCGTTTCGCCCACATAATCATCATCCAGGTGCCAGAATATCTTAACACCGGCCTGCCGGTTGGCGGCATCGAATATTACCCGGCCGCGGCTGCCATCCGCTTCCAGCGGCACGTATATTTTGGCGCCATCCTTCGGATAAACCACTTCCATGGGGTTCCCGCGTTCGCCCTGGGCGCAATCCGGCCTGAATGGCGGCAGCAAATGATATTCATAACTGCGGCTTTTGTAGTAATATTCCATCGACGGCGGCAGCACGAACCATTTTTTATTGACGATCTGGTCGGGCGGGACGCAATTGCCCGTCACCTGCCATTTGCCGTCAGCGGTTAAATGTACCAACTGGTGATAGGGGCAAACCGGCGCATTCAGCCCGCCTTTGGGTACTATTTCGTCATAAGTATCTTCACAAAACTCCCCGGCGCGGTAGCCGCTTTGCTTGCATACTTTTATTTTCACCATCTCGCCGGCCGGCATGTCAAACCACTGGCGGCTAACCGGTAACAGCCTGAATATTTCGAACATCGCCGGCGCTGCGGTATTGATGCCCGTTAGCCCGGGTTTACCTTCGCCATCGGTGTTGCCTACCCAAACGGCCACTACATATTTTGGTGTGATACCAATAGCCCAGCCGTCGCGGAAGCCAAAGCTGGTGCCCGTTTTCCAGGCGATACGTTGCGTGGAGCTGAACCGGTTCCAAAGCATTTCTTCGCCAGGGCGCATCACTTCTTCCATGGCCTGTAAGGTATAATAAATGGACCCAGCATCTATCAAACCTGTTTTTTGCAGATCAGGTTTTTTGGCCGGCATGACAGAATAAACCGGGTTATGATAATCCGCCGGGTCGTATTTGCCATTGTATTTGTTGTAGTGATTCAGCACGCGGGCCATATCGGCGTATGATCCGGCCAATTCCCAAAGAGTATTCTCGCCACCCCCCAATATCAGCGACAAGCCATAATGATCGGCGGGTTTATTCAATGTCGTCATGCCCACTTTATGCAAAAGGTCATAAAACCGCTCGGTTTTATATTCCTGCAGCAGCCGCACTGCCGGTACGTTTAATGATCGTGCCAACGCCTGCGATGCCGGCACAGCGCCATCATAAACCAAATCGAAGTTTTTTGGGTGAAAGCTTAATATCTGGGTTGGGATATCCGGCAGCAAGCTATTGGGCAGGATGAGCCCGTCGTGCATCGCCGAGGCGTACAGCAGCGGCTTGAGTGTGCTCCCCGGACTTCGCGGCGCATTTACCACGTCCACATCGCTTTGCATCAGTGTGTCCTCCGGGTGCGAGATGTTGCCCGCATAAGCCAACGTTGCGCCTGTTTCCACGTCCAGTACAACAGCAGCTATGTTGTTGATATCATTAGCCTTTAATAGCTGATGATGACGCTCCAAAATCTGGTTTACCTGGCGCTGCAGGTTAGTATGGATGGTGGTCCTCAGCCGTGTGTCGCCAAAGCGGTTGGCCTGGCTGTCCACCTTAAACCGCTGCAGCAGGTGTGGCGCAATCTGCGGCAGGGGCATGGGTTGATCGGGCACGGGCTCTAACTTAGCCAGTGAAGCCGTGGTGGCATCAATAACGCCCTGCTCGCTCAGCTTATCCAGCAGCTGGTTACGTTTTTTCAACAGTGTAGCCCTGTTTTTACCCGGGTTAACCAGCGACGGTGAATTTGGCAGCACCGCCATTGCAGCCATCTCGCCCCATGACAATTTATCCGGGCTGCGGCCAAAATAACGCCATGACGCTGCATCCAATCCAACCACGTTACTGCCAAAAGGCGCATTGCTGGCATAGAGCGAAAGTATTTCGCTCTTTTTATAGCGGCACTCCAGCCGCATGGCCATAAATATTTCTTTTGCTTTGTTGACGAAGGTGCGTTTGTCTTTAGTAGCTAACCTGATCACTTGCATGGTGATGGTACTGCCGCCGCTTTCCACTTTGCGCGAATGAAAGTCCTGTTTGATCGCACGCCCCAGCGCAAGCAGATCGACACCGGGATGATGCATAAAGCGCTTATCCTCGAACGTGATAATGCATTGCTTAAATTTTTCGGGCACCTCGGCGTTCGGCGGGAAGCGCCATTGCCCATCCGTAGCGATGGCGGCGCCGAGCAATTGCCCGTCGGCATCGTCGATGACATACGACGTAGGGCTGTTAAACAGCGGTTTTGGCAGGCAAAACCAAAACAGCAGGAACGAAATGGTTAAAAACACCAGCAATATGATTACTTTTGGTTTTTTCAGGACGTTTTTTATACGATTTAGACCCGGTCGCATATTGTAATGAAGATAGACAAATTATCAATTATTATCCCCGCGTATAACGAAGGAAGTACGATACACCTCATATTAAATAAAATCAAGGCCGTTAACCTTATTGAAGATATCCAAAAGGAGATCATCATTGTTAACGACTGCTCCACCGATAACACCGACCAGGCTATTGCTGATTACAAACTCAGCAACCCCGATCTCGACATCAACTACATCCGGCACGAGACCAATAAAGGCAAAGGCGCCGCACTGCATACCGGCATTGCCAAAGCTACCGGCGATTACCTCATCATCCAGGATGCCGACCTGGAGTATGACCCCCAGGAATATAACGACCTGCTAAAACCCGTTTGCAGCGGTTTTGCCGATGTAGTGTATGGATCCCGCTTTATGGGCAATAACCCGCACCGCATCCTGTTTTTCTGGCATACCATCGGCAACCGCTGGTTAACCTTTGCATCCAACATGTTCAGCAATATGAACCTGACGGACATGGAAACCTGCTATAAACTCTTCAATACAAAGCTTATTCAGTCCATCAAGCTCAGCGAACCCCGCTTCGGCTTCGAACCCGAAGTAACCCAAAAGATCGCCCGAGTACCTAAGATCCGCATTTACGAAGTCGGCATTTCCTATTACGGCCGCACCTACGACGACGGCAAGAAGATCGGCTGGAAGGACGGGGTTAGGGCGATTTACTGTATTTTGAAGTATGGATTGTTTCGCATGCAGTGACTAGAGACCAGAGATTAGTTAAAAACGCTGTCTAACTAATCTCTAATCTCCAGCCTCTGATCTCTACTTCACCACTTCCACCCACTGCCCCTTCAGCAACGCACTGATCGACTTATTATACATCGCCTCGCAATACACTGCAGGCAGGTAATATTTACCCGCGTAAGCAGCATTCAGCATCACATTGTATTTCAATTCCTTGCCTTGCATGGCGCCGAAATAGGTGTAAACGCGGTCGTCCCTGATGTCGATATAATCATACTCCGAGGATGAAAAAGCACTTTCCGTTCCGGTTAGCCGGGAATTTAGTATCTCCCAGCCCGAAGGGAATATCTGCGTTAGGGCCATATTGTAATAATATTCGTGGTGGCCGGGGTTTTTGATAATTACCTGCGCCACGAAATCCGTGCCTTGTTTTAGTTTGGCCGGGTCGAGCTCTTTACCGTTCAATGTAAAATAACTCACGTGCATATCCAGGATATCCGGGTTGATGTTTGTTTTTACATCGTCGCCGGATGATGGCTGGCCCTTTTGTATCAAGCGAACATACAGGCGGTTTTTGCCATTGTTCTTTAAGGTCAGCTTGCCACCATTTTCGGGGATTGCGGATTGCCATAGGTAGGATGGTGAGCTCACCGTCCCCGCAGCTGCTGCGGCATGATAATTAAATGTCAGCTTAGCTCCGGTTTTGTTTTTTCCGCAGAACTCTGCTATCGCGATCAGCGAGTAAGCCGTGGTTTGCGTGCTGTACCAGTCATCGTGCGACAGGCGCTCAGCCACCAGGTGCAGTTGTACCGCAGCCTGTTGCTGGCGGCCAAGCAGGGTCAGCGTTTCCAAAACCATCGCATCGTCCCGCAGGTCGGAACCATAGGTACCATACAGCGAATAATACGGTTTGATCGTCGTCGGCAAGCCAGCGATCAATTGCAAGCCGATCTCCGGCTGCCCTGCAAGTTTATAAGCCGCAGCCAATCGCCAGCGTGCCTCTATGCTCAGGTACGGGAATTCCCTAAGCCGGTTCATGGCGCCCATTTCCGGTGCGCGTGCCAGGGCCAGCAGGTAAAGCCGGTAAGCCTGCGTCAGATCCGATCCATAAAAACTCCTGGTTTCGGGCGCCCAGGTTTGGGCCTTTTGTTTCTCATAGGTCTTCCAGTGCTCGATAAAGCCGATGGGCAGGCTGTAGCCCTTGTCCTGTGCAGCCAGCATGAAATGGCCGGCGTAGTTGGTGCCCCATTCATCGGCGTTGCCACCACCCGGCCAGTAGCTTAAACCACCGTCAGTCAGCTGGAATCCGTTTAGCCGGTTGATGGTCGCTTTAATGTCGCGCTCCGTTTCGGCCTTTTGACGCGGGGTCAGGTCAAGCAATTGATCCAGGAACAATTGCGGAAATGCTGATGATGTAGTTTGCTCCACGCAGCCATAAGGATATTCAATCAGGTAATCCAAACGTTTTGTCAGGTTAAGGGGTGGGATGGAAGCTACCTCCAGCGTCGACTTATTGGTGCCGTTAATACCCAATGCCTTATAATCTGTGTTCCAGCTTTCGCCAGGCGCCAGTTCTTTTTCCTGTATCTGTGTGATCGGCGGGTTCGGGTTACGCACATTCATCTCGACATCATAGGCCGAGACTTCGCCGCCGCTTTTCGCCACGATGTGAACTTTACCCACGCCCACAAAATCCTTCACATCCAGATCAAAAGTTACCAGTTGATCACCCGTTTTGGTGAAGGTAACGGTCTTCTGATCGTTACCGGCCAGGTTGCTGAACATATTTGATGTCACCTGTAAATTCACCGTTTTAATGTTGTTCTCCATCGCAAAAACGGTTACCGGCAACTGTATCTTCTCCGATGGCCCCAGTACGCGCGGCAATGTGGCCAAAATCATCAGCGGCTTTCTCACAGATACGTATTTATCGGCAAAGCCATAGCCGCCCTCGTGCCCGGCAATAACCATTACCTTAACCGAGCCAATGTATTGCGGCAGCGTAAAGCCATGGGTTTGTTTTTCACCGGCAGCCAGGTGATACGGGCCCAGGAATTTCACTACAGGCCTAAACCTGTTCACCGTAACATTGTGGTTAACCCCGGCCGTACCGTCACCGCCGATACTTAAAATACGCTCCAGGCCGGTGCCATACGCGCCGATCACATAATCAAACAGGTCCCAGGTTTTTACGCCAAGCGCTTCTTTTGCGTAGAATGTTTCATGCGGGCTCGGGGTTTTGTAATTGGTGATATCCAGCAAACCTTCGTCAACAATAGCGATGGTATAGGTCATTTCTTTGCCGGAGGCTTCCGAAATGGTAACCGACGACGGCGTCTCCGGCCTGATCTTATCCGGCACACTGATCACCGGCTTCAATATGGTGGCAGGGTCGTCTACCGTTAACGGTATTACGCCGTACATCCTTATCGGTAAATCGTTCACCGTTTGCGAATGGCGTTGTAATAAGGTAACATTCACAAAAATATTCGGCGCCATGGTGCCGTCAATCTTAAAGGTGTACCTTGTTTGACCTTTTTTGGTGTCGATCCAGGTGGTACTTAATATCTTGCTGCCATTTTCAAGGCTGATCAACGCCCGCCCGTCCGACATGGTTGGTATGGTGAGCGTGGCCTCGTCGCCCACCTTATAATTAGTCCTGTCCGCAGTGAACGAAAGCATGGCTGCTTCCGTCGGATTGGTTTCCTGCAAACGCTCCGCCCAGTTTGGCCAGTCGATATACATGATCTTCCCGGTTGAGTGCCCCGTTTGGGAGTCTTTCACCCTGATCAGGTAGCGGCCCCAGTCGGCAGCTGCTATGTTCAGGTTCCATTTGGCATGTCCGTTCACCACTTTTATGGTCTCTGTTTTAATCAGCTTATTGTACTTGTCCTGCGTAAAATTGCTGAACTCGGTGCCGCTTTCATCCCACCACCAGCGCCACTGCACTTTGTAAAGTTCCAGCTCCACATCGCGCGCTCCCTCAAAGGGCTTGCCTTTGGTGTCCACATCGGCGATGTCGATCTCGTTGTTCCGGCCGGTATATAACATGCCCGACCAGTCGCTTCCTTTCGGCGTTTTTATCCCCACGTATCCCGGGTAAACATTATAAGGCATACTCATGGATTGTATACTGAAATTACCGCCCGGCTCAAAAACCTTGATCAGGAAATTCGCCGAAAGCTGACCCGGCGCCTGTTTGTCAATCGCCAGGTCGGTATTTACCGTTGCCTTGCCGTCAGCGTCGAGCGCGCCGTCAAACATATTTGCCGTTTGGGTGCTGAACGATAGGGTAGGGTCGTCAAAAGAATAGCCATCAAAGCCCTTGAAGCTGGTCGTTCTTGAGGTCAGGAAGGCGTCTATCTTCGCCTTTAGATTTTGCGCGGTCCCGCCAAAAAGCCATTGGGCAGTAAGCAAGCCCTTTTGGTCGTTCCCCTTGGTTAATTCGGTCGCGCCGCCAAAGGTCAGGCCTATTTTCAGCCGGTTAGGCATAATGGTTTCTATCTTCACATTCTTTTCAAACACGGCGCCGCCCACTTTTACCTTTGCCGACCAGTTGCCGGTTTGCGACCCGGTCTCTGTTGCGGTATGGAAGCTGTAAAATCCATCAACCGCCTGCGTTTTGATGATGCGGCGATACAGTTTGTCGTTCGGGTCGTAAAGATCAAACTCAACCGGGTGGTCGGCCGGGAGGGTTTTTAGCTTATCTTCCAGTATAAACGACATAAAGATCGAATCGCCCGGCCGCCATACGCCGCGCTCGCCATAAATAAAGCCTTTCAGGCCTTTTTGCACTACGTCACCACCCACACTAAAGCGCGACAGCGGCAACGAGCTGCCATCATCCAGCCTTAAATAGCCGCGTTCGTTGCCGTTTTTAGCAACCAGCAGGTAGGGTTTACGGGTTAGTTGAACCTTGGCAAAGCCATCGCCGTCGGATTTGGCTTTGTAGATCACCTGTTTCTGAAAATCCATCAGCTCCAGTTCAACACCGGCAATCGGCTTAGCGCTCAAAATATTGGTAACGGCGACCATCATGGTGTTATCATTACCGCGTTTGGCAATCAGCCCGATGTTTGAGGCAATGATATTTCGCGCGGCCCACTTATCCTTTGTAAAGTAGGAATTAGTGCAGGGGTTATCCTTATCCGACCAGCTAAAGTCGTCGGGATAGTAACTGTCATACCTCGACCAAAAGTCGTCGTCCTCGTCACTCACTTTGGCGCTGTTACTGTAGCTGGTGCCGCCTTCTCCTTCATCGTCGTATCCATCCTCGTTATCGTGTTTTTTCAAAACCGCAGTGCCCAGCGAGCAATTGTATAACGAATATTCTTTCCTAAAGCCGATGATCACGCGGTAAATAGCGCCGGGTTCGGTACGCAGCAATTTATCCACATCCAGCATAAACCGGTTCTTTTTATTCAGGTTAAGGCTTTTGTCCTCATCCAGCCGTATCGTTTTCTGAACGACAGGCTTGCCCACATAGCGTAACTCATCACCGCCGTCGAACCCGTTGTTTTGGAAATACTGCGGCACATTGTCGGCATAGATTTTTATGATGCTTACATCAACTGCGCTCAGGTTCACCGCCTCAAACGGCATCATCAGCTTGCCTGAATCGGGCAGGATAACGCCCTTTCCGGGAATGGTGACCAACGGCATCCGGTTTTCAAAAAACACATTGGCCGAGTAGCCTTTTTTTATCTTTTGGTGCGATATATTTTCAACGCCCTCGTTTACAAAAACGTTGTAATTCCCTTGCAGTTGCTCAGGCGCATAAACTTTTACCATGCTGCCCTCAATAGTATAGGCAGGGTCGGTGATGTTCCCGATGCCGATCAGTCCATTTAGTTCCTGTCCAATTTTTATCGCATCCGAAAACTGGATCAGTACATATTGGTCCTGGTCCTGGGATGCGCGTATATCCAGCACTTTAAAATCACCGATCGCCGGGATGATAAACTCCTGGGTACCTTTTTTATCAACGCCGATGCTGCTGCCATCCCAGGTGATAGTCAGAGGGTTTACCTTATCTTTTTCGCGCTTAACCTGCGTTATGGTAAAGTTGTGCGTTTTGGTGACCGGGTTGTGCTGCCAGGTCACCAGCACCGGGAAAGTAAAATTCGCATTGATCAGTTTTTCAACCTTGTCGGAGTTTTCATTATCGGCCGTCGTTACGAAGCCGGTAAGCTTCATTTTGTCGGTAGAGGTGTTGGTAGCCGTTTGCAAACCGTTAAAGGTTACATTAAAATCAGGCTTGATGGTTTCGAAGCCGAATTTAAAGTCCTCAAACTGGTCGGGGACTTTGGTGATCTTGCTGAGCTTAAACTCGGCGGAATAGCTTTTGTCCGGGTCGAGCCGTTCAGCGGGCTTAAACTCGATGGTCCGCTCGTCCACCCAATAGGCTTTGCCTTTGATAGAAGGCGAAAAATCAAAAATTCCTGCGTCGAGCGCGCCGTTTTGTTCATGAATGGTCTGCACGTCTCCCGCCAGGCGGATGCGGATCGGGCTTTCCTTGGAAATGATGCCCGTTGTGTACGACTCGATATACTTGCTGAATCCCGGGTCGATCTCCGTTTTTTTGTGGTGGTGAAAAATAATAAAGGCAATAACAATGGCAAGCGTCAGCAAAACGCCGATGGTAATTAATCCTTTCCGTGAATTGGAAAGGCCTTCAGAAGTGTTCATGGAATTTGGTTGTTTTAAGTAACGAAAGTTAAATACATTTTTTTTAAAAAAAATAATATTTTGTAAAATTTATTTTTGGCAGATGATAATTGGCAATTATTGGCCATTTACAGACTATTAGGCCTGATATATTGCGATTCGCTGACAATTTGCACAAGTGCGCAGATCTCTGAACGGCATCCGATAAGGCAGGCAGCGGGCAAATCATCGTGAAAAGCTGACTCATGAACGCACAGAAATCTAAATATACATCGGAAAAGCGCGCAAAATCGCCGCCCGTTTAAAATATTTGATAAAAAAGCAGGTGATATTCAATGCAATCCTGCAAAAACCTTCTATAAATTAACGGATAAAATTCCGTCATTAAAGAATACGCGCCCGCTTTTTATTTTTGAATTTTCGTACTCCTGAGCGCAGCTTTTTTTGTCATCCTGAGCGCGGCGTTTTTTGTCATCCTGAGCGCAGCTTTTTTTGTCATCCTGAGCGCAGCGAAGGATCTTCTGCGTCATGCGTCCGAACTATTCAGGCGGTAATGTCGCTTCAAGATCCTTCACTGCGTTTAGGATGACAAATCCGGGGTATCAATATTAAATAATTGTAAACTCAGCTTTTTCTGTTTTGAAATGAACCATTGTTTAACTATTTTAATGCGGAAATTAAATCCGCCGTAAACGCCCATGCCAAACCCCAAACCCGAGCAGCTAAAACGTGTATTAAAACCAATACATCTGTGGGCCATCGCGGTAGGTTTGGTTATATCCGGCGAGTATTTTGGCTGGAACTTTGGCTGGGCTGTTTCGGGTACTATCGGCTTTTTGATCGCCACGGTGATCATCACCATCATGTACGTCACTTTTATTTTCAGTTATACCGAGCTAACGGCGGCTATACCGCATGCCGGCGGCGCCTTCGCCTATGCTTACCGGGCCATGGGACCCTTTGGCGGGCTGATAGCGGGTTATGCAACCCTGATCGACTTTTTGTTTGCCACGCCGGCCATTGCGATAGCGCTGGGCACTTATCTCAATTTTTTGTGGCCCGCTATTCCGGCTTTATATTCAGCGCTTTTTTTTAACGTGGTTTTTATGGTGATCAATTATTTGGGGGTGAAGGAGTCGGCGATATTTTCCGTTTTTGTCACGGTGCTTGCCGTGGCCGAGCTGCTGCTTTTTATGGGTATTGTGTCGCCTCATTTTAAGGTGTCGAATTTTATGAGCCGTCCCATGCCCTTTGGCTGGGCAGGTGTTTTTGCCGCGCTGCCCTTTGCCGTTTGGTTTTACCTGGCAATAGAAGGCGTGGCTATGGTGGCTGAGGAAGTTAAGGAACCAAAGCAAAACATTCCCAAAGGCTATATTTCAGCGCTCGGCACGCTAATCGTACTGGCCTTTGGGGTAATGGTCCTCACCGGAGGCATTACCGACTGGCGCAAACTGAGCGGCGTGAGCGACCCGCTGCCCGAGGCGATTCGCTATGCGCTCGGTAATCAAAATAATTTAACGCGCATATTTGCTGGGATAGGGTTGTTTGGACTGATCGCATCCTTTCATGGCACCATCCTGGCTTCGTCCCGCCAGGTTTTTGCCATGGCCCGGAGCGGCTACATGCCGCGCGTACTTTCTGCTGTGAACCACCGTTTTAAAACGCCGCATTGGGCATTGGTGGCTGGTGGAATAGTAAGCTTTATCGCATTGTTTAGCGGCAAGGCCGACCAGATCGTCAGCATATCTGTATTGGGTGCGGTGGTGATGTATATGCTGAGCATGATCAGCTTATTCATCCTGCGAAAAAGAGAACCCCGCTTGGAGCGCCCGTTCCGGGCGCCGGTTTTCCCGGTATTTCCCGCCATCGCTTTATTAATCTGCGTTGTTACCCTGGTTGCCATGGTGTATTTCTATTTGTTTTTAAGCCTTTGCTTTTTCGCGGGACTGGCGCTGGTTATTGTGATTTTTATGCTCGCGGGTAAACATAAAACCAAAATAACTGATGACGTTATGCTTGAAACTGCCGAAGTGATCACATCCACCTCAACATGAGCCATAGCTTTAAAGTTAGAAATATCACTTACCGCTTTGCCGACCTGAAAACACTGCTGGCAAAGGCATCGCCATACAGAACCGGCGATGTGCTGGCCGATATTTGTGCCGAAAGCTATGAAGAACGGGTGGCGGCCCAGATAGCGCTGGCGGATGTGCCCTTAAAGACATTTTTGAATGAAACGGTTATCCCCTATGAAAAGGATGAAATTACCCGGCTCATCATCGACCGCCATGACCAAAATGCTTTTAATACAGTCGGCAGTTTAACCGTCGGCGAATTTCGTGACTGGCTGTTAACCGACGAAGTGGATACGGCGATTTTAAATGAACTGGCGCCCGGCATCACGCCCGAAATGGCAGCAGCAGTATCCAAGCTGATGCGCAACCAGGATTTGATCGCGGCAGCAAAAAAATGCGAAGTGATCACAAATTTTCGCAACACTATCGGGCTGAAAGGTCATTTCTCCACCCGCCTGCAGCCGAACCATCCGACTGACGACCTGAAAGGCATCGCCGCCAGTATGATCGACGGCCTGCTGTATGGCAGCGGTGATGCTTGTATCGGCATTAACCCGGCAACCGATAGCCCGGCAACGGTGCGAAATCTGTTGGAATTGATCGACATGGTAAGACAGCAATTTGATATCCCGACACAATCCTGTGTGTTAAGCCATATCACCACGACTTTGGAGCTGATCAACGCCGGTGCGCCGGTTGATCTTTGTTTCCAGTCGATAGGCGGAACAGAGCTGACCAACTCCAGCTTTGGCGTTAACCTGGCATTGCTGGACGAGGCGTATGATGCCACCCTGTCGTTAAATCGGGGAACCACCGGCCAAAACGTGATGTACTTTGAAACCGGGCAGGGGAGTTCGCTATCAGCAAACGCCCACCACGGTGTCGATCAGCAAACCTGCGAAGCCCGCGCCTATGCCGTGGCACGAAAATATAAACCGCTGCTGGTAAATACCGTGGTAGGATTTATCGGGCCGGAATATTTGTATGACGGCAAGCAAATTATCCGGGCGGCGCTGGAAGATCATTTCTGCGGAAAGTTGCTGGGCCTGCCGATGGGCGTAGATGTTTGCTATACCAACCATGCCGAAGCCGACCAGGACGATATGGACAACCTGCTCACGCTGCTTGGTGTAGCCGGCTGTAACTTTGTGATGGGTGTGCCCGGCTCGGATGATATTATGCTGAATTATCAGTCCACCTCGTTCCACGATGCTTTGTATGTCAGGAAAGTATTGGGATTAAAGCCGGCCCCTGAATTTGAGCGGTGGCTGACGAGACAGGGAATTGACACCAATGATCCGCGTTTATTGACGAAGGTTTTCACAAATTTAGGTGAGGGACACGAATGATCGGGGTAAATTTCATTGAAAAGCGCTGATGTTAAATAATATGGAACAAGAGCCAACGGTACCCGATGTATTAAAAAAGCTGGCGCAATTCACCGCAGCCAGGATTGCCATCGGGCGGGTGGGAACGAGTATTCCTCTCCGGCAATCGCTTCAGTTTAACCTGGCCCATGCACATGCGCGCGATGCAGTTTACTCGGTTTTAGATGTCGATGGTTTATTTGCCGGGCTTAAAACATTCGATCTGCCCGTACTGCACCTGCACAGCAAAGCGCAAAACCGTCAAAAATACCTGAAACGGCCCGACCTTGGCCGCCAATTGGACGAAGACCCGGCACAAAACTTAACCGGATACGCGGGCCATGACGTAGCCATCATCATCGCCGACGGTCTTTCAGCCGCCGCGGTAAACGAAAATGCTTTTGGCCTGCTCAGGCTCCTTATTCCAAAACTATCCGCTGCAAAACTTAAGATTGCACCGATTTGCCTGGTTGAGCAGGGGCGGGTTGCGATAGGGGATCATATTGCCAGCGCACTGGGCGCCAGGTGCTCCATTGTGCTTATCGGCGAGCGGCCTGGGTTGAGTTCGGCGGACAGCATGGGCGCCTACCTTACTTATGATCCCAAACCGGGCTTAACTGACGAATCGCGAAACTGTGTATCAAATATCCGGCCGCATGGCTTAAAATATAAACCAGCGGCCGAAAAGATATTTTATCTTATAAGTGAGGCTTTTAAAAGAAATCTGTCAGGAGTGGGGCTGAAAGACAATGCCGGATTGATCGGTCATTAGTCATTAGTCATTTGTGATTTAATGTCGTTTACTTAAGGAAATAGTTCCCGCCTGGCTTTTCCCACTTTCCAACGCCCGCTAATAATCCTCCTGTTTAACATAGCCCTGGTAAAAAATTGGCTTCCGGTTTGGCAAAAAGACGGTTAATGTAGCTGTGCCCTGACCGGTTATATCCAGCTTAAGCTCCCGTGTATTGCTCATGTTGGTGTTGGGGCGGATAACAACAGTATAGTGTCCGTTTGCGTCCTGCGATGAGTTGTAAGAATAACTGGTGGTGTTAAATTTGATCGAATCGGGTTTTAAGGGCAAGAAAGCAATCAGCGTATCTTTATAGATCGCAACATGATATTTGTGGTATGCTACCGAGTCGCTGGTGTCGCTTTTCGGTCTGGTAAGTTCAAAAACATAGTCTTTATTAGCGATCAGATCTTTGATCTCAGCCTTTTTCCCCGCCTTTTCTCCCGGCGACGGAACTTGTGCGTTCGCATTGTTTAACCCGGCGATAAGCAGCGCGGTGAAAATGCCGGTTATCCATAACTTTTTCATAGCCAGATGTTTATTATGTAAACCGCCGAACATTCAAAAAGTTCTGGTCCGCCACCATAAAAAAAGCCGGTGAATAACCGGCATACCAATTTTTTAAAACTAATCTTCCAGCAATCAGTGAGCCTCTGGTTTACGTGGCACAAAGCAAATGCCTTACTCGTTCGCTACTACATTTCCCCGGAAAGAAATGGGATCGCGATTGCTGCTGATCACTGATAAGGAGGCATAACCGTCGCTTGAAATATCCAGCGTCATTTGCTGCACATCCCGCCAGTTGGTAATGTTGTGATCTTTTGGTTTAATGGTGATTTGCCAGCCATCCTTTTTAGCCTCTTTTTGCGTAAAAGCAAAATCAGTCGACGTAAACATGATACCCCCTTCGTTCGCTTCCGCCGGTGATGGCGCCAGGTGGGCTACGCCATAATAAGGCAAATAGGCAATAATACTGTCTTTGGTCACTTTCAGGTCGTAAGTCGACGTTAAATACTTTGTGCCGCCTGACATCGGTAATGCGTATTGTGCTATAAAATAGAAATGGTTATGTGCTACCATGTCTTTCACGGCCGCCCGCTCGGCGGCTTTTCTGTCCTGCCTGCTAGTTTGGGCGCTGGCGGCATTTAAAAATGCTGAAACTAACACCGCAGCTGCTAATGATTTGATCAAACGTTTCATCTTTAATGCATTGGGTTATTAAAGATACAACGTTTAGCGGCTTTTTTTGTTGTAAAAGTTGTAATAAGTTAAAAAGGTTGTAACATGTTGCTTTTACCATTACAACTTGTTACAACCCTTGCAACCTTTACAACCTTTTTAGCTTAAATCAAAGACACGCTCCGGTTAACAAATTCGGTTAGCTCGGCGCCGGTAAGCAGGCCCTGCGAAAGCAGCGCCAGGTCGAATGCCTGTTTGGACAGGCTCATTTTTAACTCCTCGTTTTCCTCGCCTGCAATCCGGCTGATCAATTTGTGGTTACCGTTGATGATCACTTTATAGTTATCAGGCATGCTGCCATAAAAGCCCATACCGCCGCCCATGGCGGCCATTTCTTTCATGCGGCGCATAAACTCGTCCATGGTAACCGTTACCGGCAGTTCGTCAGGACTTAAGCTTTCCACCTCGATGCGGTAAGCGGGTTTATTGATCGCTTTTTCAAAAACGGTTTTAACCGCTGTTGTTTGCTCTTCTGTAAGCACATGGGCCGGCGCATCTTCTTTTTTGATCAGCTTATCGGCAACGTCGGCATCCACACGCTTGAATGACGTTTTGTCCAGCTTATGCTCAACATGCCCGATAAAATGGCTGTCGATCGGCGAGTTCATCAGCAAAATATCATAACCTTTCTTCTCCGCCGACTGGATAAAAGCATCCTGTTTGGCGGCATCGTTGGTATAAATATAAACCAGGTTACCGTCCTTATCGGTTTGTTCGGGTTTAACTTTTTCCTTGTATTCCTCCAGCGTAAAGTTTTCTTTTTTGATATTGCTCAGCAACACAAAATCTTTCGCCTTATCATAAAATTTATCATCGCTGATCATGCCATATTTTACAAACAGGCCGATGTCACTCCATTTTTCTTCATAGGCCGGGCGGTCGTTTTTAAACAGCTCTGCCAATTTATCAGCTACCTTTTTGGTGATATAGGTATTGATCTTCTTCACATTGCTGTCCGCCTGCAAAAAGCTCCTCGAAACATTCAGCGGAATATCCGGCGAGTCGATCACACCATGCAGCAGCATCAAAAACTCAGGGACGATATCTTTTACCTCGTCGGTGATAAACACCTGGCGACTGAACAGCTTGATCTTGTTCCGCTGTATTTCAAAATCGTTCTTCAGCTTAGGGAAGTACAGCACACCGGTAAGGTTGAACGGATAATCTACATTCAGGTGTATCCAAAACAGCGGGTCTTCCGAAAAGGGGTACAGTTGCTTATAAAAGTTCAAATAATCCTCATCCTTCAGGTCGGCCGGCGCCTTTGTCCAAATCGGGTTAGTGTCATTGATGATATTGTCCGTCTCAATCGACTTGTATTTGGTTTTGCCTTCTTCGTCAACGCCGTCCTCTTCCTCCTGGGTATTCGTGCCAAATTTGATGGGCACCGGCAAAAATTTGCAGTACTTGTCCAGTATCTCCTGCAATCGGTGCTTGCTCAAAAACTCCTCGTTGTCCTTATTAATATGAAGGGTGATTTCGGTTCCGCGCTCGGCCAGGCTGCCTTCGTTTATCTCAAACTCTGTACTGCCATCGCAAACCCAGTGGGCCGGCTCCGCGCCTTCCTGGTAGCTAAGGGTTTGTATCTCCACCTGGTCGGCCACCATAAATGCCGAGTAAAAGCCCAAACCAAAGCGGCCGATGATCTCGTTGGCATCCTTGGCTTCCTTAAATTTCTCCATAAACTCGGTGGCTCCCGAAAAAGCAATCTGGTTTATATACTTCTTGATCTCCTCGGCAGTCATCCCCAGCCCGCGGTCGCTGATGGTAATGGTTTTAGCCTTTTCGTCAAATGAAACCTCGATCTTCAAATCGCCCAACTCGCCATTATACTGGCCCAGTGAGGCCAAACGCTTGATCTTTTGGGTAGCGTCAACAGCGTTTGAAACCAGCTCGCGTAAAAAGATCTCGTGATCTGAATAGAGGAACTTTTTAATGATCGGGAAAATGTTCTCGGTATGGATCGAAATGGTGCCTTTCTCTTGCATAATCTTATCTTATAAAATTTTTAGTTATCGTTTTTGTGATAACCACCACTATCAATGGTCGTTCCAAATGATATTGGGTTGACAAATTGGCAGGGGTAGTCATCAAAGTGTCGTTTCTGAATCGGCGCGTGTCTCCGTCCTTCCCGATCTTGTCGAAGCAATTCCCCGTCCTGTCTACTTTCCAAAATTGGCGTTACAAATCACTTTAGTTTTGAGATAATAAAAGTGTCTTAACGATAAGGCTATTAAAAATTAAGCTCATGAAAAGATTAGTAAACCTGGCTATCCTATTCATTTTAATGAATACCGGCCTTTCTGCCGCAGCTGCTGCAAAACCGATCAACTTTTATCCTCCATCAAATAATAGGATCACGTTCCAGCCATTGCCCTCAAATGCAGGAGTCGACGTCCGCGTAGAAAAAAAGGCGCCCGGAAAAGTCATCGTAATTATTTTTGACGAGTACTCGAATGTGTATTTAAAGGAAATTCTGCCGGTTGACGAGTACCTGAAAAGAGATTATATCCTTAACAGGCTGGATAACGGCAACTACACCATCGAAGTTACTTCAAACAAAAAAGTGATGAAAAAAGATTTCAGGGTTTGTGACGGGCAATGCTACATGTTATAACGCAGAATTTTCCATTAACAAACACAATAAATATTGCGATAGGTCAAGCCCGTCACATTAAGACAAATAAAATCATGAAAGAGAAACTTCCAATATCGCCCGCCGGCAAGCTCATCGCAGCCGGCCTGGTTACCGCCGTAGCGGGGGTTATTATCCAGATTGTTTCCGGTCATCCGTACCCCAAAGTGCCTCCCGTGTTTTTTATTCTTTTGATACCCGCCGGCCTGGTTATTTTTACACGCCGCCGATGGGCGCCGATAGTTGCCACCATCGCAGGTTTGTTCCTGATAAACGGACTATTTGCGAGCGGTGCCTATACGCGCTTGTTCAGCATCACTAACGCCGGCGATTCCATTGGCCTGTGGATACAAACTATTGGAGTGGTTGCGGCAACCCTTGCTGGTATTGTCGCAATTATTCAAAACTATAGCGTTAAGACAGCATGACCGTGCAAAAAATACCCCGGCGACTGATCCGGACAATCGCTGTAATAGTGGTGATACTGTCGATTATAGGGATCGCAGTTGTGATCCGCCGTTCATTGACGCTGGCAGGAGTCATCAAACCGTTTGTACATCCTAAATATGGCGCATTCGATAACGGCTTTCAGGGTAACAAAGTTTTAACTTTTGCCCATATTATACCCGGCGCCTTATTTATGATCCTGGCGCCGCTGCAATTTGTTCCGGGTATTCGCTCCCGCCATCTTTGGTTCCACCGTTTGTCGGGCCGGATTTTAGTTGTTTTGGGATTGATAATAGGCATTGCAGCATTAATCATGAGTTTCAAAACAAATATTGGAGGGCCAACCGAAACAGCGGCTACGGTTTTATTCGCCATTATATTTTTGTTCTCGCTAATAAAGGGTTTTTATCACATTCGCCGGCATGAAATCGCGCTTCACCGCGAATGGATGATACGAATGTTCGCAGTAGGTTTCGCCGTTGCTACAGTGCGCCCGATTGTCGGTATGTTTTTCGCTTTTTCCAGGCTGTCGCCGCATCAATTTTTTGGGATAGCTTTCTGGATCGGTTTTACCATCCATTTAATAGTAGCCGAGGTATGGATCAATTATACCAGAAAACGGAATGTGCCGATTATTCCTTAGTTTTATTTATCCCGGATGAAAAGAACACTGAACTTTAAATATATAGGTTATGCCCTTCATGTACTTGTTTGGGGTGTAGTACTGTTGTTCCCTTACCTGGTCTCTAATTCGGCCAGTGGCTACCGGATCGGTATGATACCCGGGCGGCTATTTACCGCGACTGTTTTTATTCACATGGGCATTTTTTATGGCAATGCATTTTACCTGTACCCCAAATTATGTAACCGGCGCTGGTGGTGGCTTTATGTTATCAGTGCCGTTCTTGTCATTATCGCATCCCATCAATTAAAATTTTTCATCATCGCCGCATGGTTCCCCGATGTGCTCAAAAATACTGCCGCCACCAGGTTTGTACTTGTTCCCTCACTAGTTGCTTTCATTGTCAGTATTATTTACCGACGGATAGTAGATAAGATTCGATTTGAACAGGAGTTGAAAGAAAAACGGGCAGAACAATTATCCGCCGAACTGAAATTTCTGCGCTCACAGATCAGCCCGCATTTTTTGTTCAATGTTTTAACTAACCTGGTTTCCCTGGCCAGAAAAAAATCCGACCGGTTGGAGCAATCGCTCATCATGCTTGCGGATCTGATGCGTTATATGTTATATGAAACGGGGGAGAAGAAAGTGGAATTGGTGAAAGAGATCGAATATCTGAATAGTTACATTGCATTGCAAAAGCTTCGTTTTGGTGATGATGTAGCTATTGACAGCACTATAAAACTTAATAATGGCGACGAACATTACACCATTGAACCAATGTTGCTGATCCCTTTTGTGGAGAATGCCTTCAAACATGGAACAGGATATATCAAGCATCCCCATATCGCTGTTAAACTGTTGGTCGACAATGAATTATTAGTTTTTGAAGTGCTCAATAGTTTTGATAGAGCCCATGATATAAGCAAGGACGAAAGCTCAGGCATAGGGCTTAGCAACGTAAAAGCCCGTTTGGATATGCTTTATAAGAACAATTATTCTTTGGCTGTAAATGATAGTAATAACCTGTTTCATATTAGCTTAACCCTGAAACTGACATGATGCACTGTATAATCGTGGATGATGAGCAATTGGTGCTTGAGTTACTGGAAGATAATATCCGGCAAATTCCTTTTTTGCAGCTGATAAAAACATGTAAAAATGCCCTTGAAGCCATAGATGTTTTACAGGCAGAAAAGGTCGACCTTGTTTTTTTGGATATTCAAATGCCTGGGTTAAGCGGTCTCCAGTTTTTGCAGTCGTTAAATGAATCACCGCTTATCATTTTAGTTACCGCTTATGAAAAATATGCACTGGAAGGATTTAACCTGCATGTTGTAGACTATATTTTAAAACCGTTTAGTTTCGAACGTTTTTTAAAAGCTGCCAACCGCGCAAATGAACTATTTAAGTTAAAGGGGTTGAAAGCCACCGGATCAGCTGATGTGCCGTATTTTTTTGTTAATGTTGAATATACGCTGGTAAAAATTGTGGTGGCTGATATTGAGTACATCGAAGGCTTGAAGGATTATATAAAAATACACCTTTCATCATCTCCCAAACCGGTGCTAACTCACATGACGATCAAGGCAATAGAAGAAAAGTTGACCTCCCCGAAAGGGCCGGTCGCATTTATCCGCACACATAAATCTTTCCTGGCCGCAGCATCAAAAATAACCTCCATAAAACGCGATTTTGTTTGCATAAACGAAAAAGAGATACCGGTAAGCGAATTTTACAGAGAGAACCTGAAGGGCTTGCTTTGACGGAAACAATGCCCAGGGCGAAGTCCCGTATTCAATTTCCATGTCTGCGCCGATGTATTCCTTAGCTGTTAAAGCTCTGCTAATAAACCATGCAAAACCTTTTTTAGGGCATCCTTGATTTCAATGTCGGTTATTAATCCATCATTGTTCATTTTCATCCTTATAAACGGTATTAACACCATTGCCTCGTCATTCAATTTAGCACCCAGCGCATTTTTCAATATCAGCCGTAGCGCGGCATGCGCATGTTGGCCGCCGGTAGACGCAGTAATTAAAGCCAGCGGCTTACCTTCCAGCGAGCCGCTGCCTACCGTCCAGTCCAGCAGGTTTTTCAGCGAACCGGGTACGCCGAAAGCATATTCGGGGCTGCAAATGATAATGCCGTCAGCCTCAGCCAAAAGTTGCCGTAAGTTGCTGACGGTTTCAGGCGGGTCGCTGTTATCCAGGCCGGGATCAAAATGAGGCAGCTGCGCCACCCCGCTATAAATGACATAATCCACATCCGCAGGAATAAGGCCACCCAGGTACTGCAAAATAATATGGTTTGACGAGCCGGCCCGCAGGCTGCCAGAAATGGCGACGATCTTTTTGTTACCAGACATACCGCAATACTAACTGATAAACAGGCAAGAGCGCATCCTATTAACAAATATGATGGGTAATTGACAGAAGCTGCTGCGTTGCAGTGTAGAAATGGGGGATTCCTCATTTAGCCGGTCGGCGAAGGAAATAGTTGCGCTTCCATCGCCAAACGCCGCCCGGCATAAATAAAGTCATTATTTTCGGTGTTATAAGTCATTACGCAAGTGTTTGGTGAATAATTACAACTGGATAAAAAAAATTATCCGGGATAGTGCACCGGTGTTTTGATGCCGATTGGTAGAGACGCGATGCATCGTGTCTCTTAACCCGGATTTCGCTCGAAATTTATCCAAATCCGATCTTCTTTCAAAGACGCGATGCATAGCGTCTGTACGATTCCTCCATTTAAACAGCGCTAAACCGGGTTAGAAAAACCGGCCCTACCCGCTAAACTGCAAAATAAACGACGACCCGGTTCCTTCGGTAGATTGCACCAGTATATTGCCTTTATGCAGCAGCATGATCTGTTTACACAGGCTAAGCCCTATGCCGCTGCCATTTTTGCGGGTGCTGAAAAAGGGGATAAATATTTTGTCCTGCAGCTCGGGGGGCATGCCCATGCCATTGTCGCTTACTTTTACCAGGGTTTTGTTATTGCTGGTGATCTCTGCAGACAGCGTAATACGCGGATGCTCGCGTTCCTTTACAGCTTCTACCGCGTTAACCAGCAGGTTGATCATCACCTGCTCGATCAGGTTATGATCAGCTTCTATACCAAGGGTAGGATCGCGAAGGATGATCTCCAGCTCAATGTTCTTTTTCTCCAGCGAAGGGCGCATCAGTTGGTTCAGGCTTTCGAACAGGTTACGCACCAGTATCTTTGCCAGGTCCAGTTTGGTGATCTTGTTCAGGCTGCGGTAGCTTTCGGTAAATTTCAGCAGGCCCTCGCTGCGGCGTTTGATGGTATCGATGCCTAATTCCAGGTCCTCCAGCTGACCGCCCAGGTCGCTGTTGACGATCTCCGGACTTTTCAGCCTGTTTTTCATGGTATCAGCCAACGAGGAGATAGGCGCCACCGAGTTCATGATCTCATGCGTCATTACGCTCAATAGCTTTTGCCAGGCTTTTGATTCGGTTTCGTCCAGCGCCTCGCTCACGTTCTGAAAAGCGATCAGCTTGTACACTTTTTCGTCGCTGCGCAGCATGCTAGCGGTCACCAGTATTTTTACCAGTTGCCCGTTCCGGTTAATGGTTAATATTTTGGCGTCGCCGGGTTTTAGTTTGATCAGCTCTTTGTATAAAGCTTCTTCCCGTTTCTCCAGCGAATGGACGGTTTTGAGGTAGGGGATGCCCATCAGGTTTTTAAATGCCTCATTGAGCCAGCCGGTTTCACCAGTTTCCTGCTCGTACGACAGGATGCCCGTATCCACCAGCTCCAGTATTTTTTGAAGGTAATGGTATTGCGTTTCGCGCTCCCTGCTGATCAGCTTAAAAGTGGTATTGATCTCGTTAAAGCCCTTGCGCAACGGCTTTAATTCATTTGGCGCTTTGCGCACATCAAAATGGCGCGAGAAATCGCGGTAATGGATAGACTCGACAAACTGGCTCACCTCATCCTGGGCCTTTTTCTGGAAGCGGATCAGGTCCAACACCGAATAAGCAACCAGCGGCACCGTGATCACCAAAAACAAGGTGTTATTGCTCACCACCAGCATGGAGGATGCCGTTAGTACAATAAACAACAGCACAACCCGCAGCACCAGCCGCCATTCGTATCGCTTAAATATCATATTTGCTCAGTCTGCGGTAAAGGGCCGTACGCGTTAACCCCAGTTCTTTGGCGGCGCGGGTGATATTACCGTTATGCTTTTCAATTACCCTTAAAATAGCGTTTTTCTCCAGGGCGCTTAACGGAACGTTATCATCGTCGGTAATGGGTTCGGCCTGCGTTTCCAGGATAGAGAAGATCAGGTCGTCAGCCCGCAGCGTATGATCGTCCGCCATAATAACCGCACGCTCAATGGTATATTGCAGCTCGCGCACGTTGCCTGGGTAGGTGTAGCCCTTTAGTTTTTGTATTGCGCCGGCATCAAAATCCACAGAGGGTTTAAGATATTTATTGGCGTAAAACCTGGCAAAATGGCGCGCCAGGATCACAATATCGTCATTGCGTTTGCGCAGCGGCGGCATATTGATCTCCACGGTGTTGATGCGGTAAATCAAATCCTTCCGAAAACGGTTTTCGTTCGCCAATTCACTTAACGGGAGGTTCGTGGCGCAGATCAGGCGGATGTCGATATCGACCGCCCGGTTTGTGCCGAGCCGTGTTACCTGCCGGTTTTGCAATACGGTGAGCAGCTTTGCCTGCTGCTGCAGCGTGATATTACCGATCTCGTCCAGGAAAAGGGTGCCACCTTCAGCTTCCTCAAAGCGCCCTGCGCGGTCGTCGCGGGCATCGGTATAAGCTCCCTTTTTATGGCCGAAGAGCTCACTTTCAAACAGGGTGTCCGTTAGCGCGCCAACGTCTACCTTAACATAAGGCTTGTCGGCCCGCAGCGAACGTTCGTGTATCGCTTTGGCCATCAGGTCCTTGCCGGTGCCGTTTTCGCCCAGGATCAGGATATTGGCATCCGTAGGGGCTATCTTTCCCACTTTAAAAAAAATATCCTGCATCACCTCGGAATCACCCAGTATAGAGGTAGCGCCGCCGCCGCCTTTGGCGCTTTTTGGCAGTTTTACGCCTTCTTTTTTGTCCAGCAGCTCCTTAATTGTGTCAATCAGTTTTTCGTTGTGCCAGGGTTTTACGATAAAATCATTGGCGCCCTCCTTTAAACTTCGCACCGCAAGGTCAATATCGCCATACGCAGTGATCATGATCACGCATACATTCGGCTTCCACTCCTTTATTTTGCGCAGCCAGTACAGGCCCTCGTTGCCGGTATTGATGGCGCTGTTAAAGTTCATGTCCAGCAAAACCAGGTCGACCTGGTGGCGCTGTAGCAGCCAGTTTAAATTTTCAGGGTTTTTTTCGGTGATCACTTCCTGCGCTTCCGTCTTCAGCAACAGCTTAACGGCTGTAAGCACATCAGGATCATCGTCGACAATTAAAACAGTTGATTTTTTTAGTATCATTTTTTAGTTCATGGTTCTTAGCGGATGGTTCATAGTCCATAGTCCATAGTTCATGGTTCATGGTTCATGGTTCATGGTTCATAGTTCATGGCAGCTGCGGAGTCATTTAAGGTATTGCCGACCCGTGCAACTTTTTTCTAAGAACATCATCTTTTGTGCAAATATTCAATAATTTTATTTAATTGTTGACGAACCGGATTTTCTGTAACCTTTTAGGCCGAACAGCAGTCAATCAACCAATAACACCGTAAACAATTATTATGCTAAATTAAAGCCAATAATTGCGTTTATTTATAAAGGGTTTAATACGAACAATGAACCGTTAGCAATTGACCATGAACGATGAACTATTAACCATGAACTGCAAAAAACCATTGTATCATAACCGTACACCCGCTGTAACAGAAGCGTACGCTTCAATTAGGGATTTTAGCTTTAAGCTATTGAAAAACAGTTATTTAATTTGTGGCATATCTTTTTATAAGCAATAGCAAATACAAAAAATATAACTATACATACTCGTGGACAGAAAAATTGAAAAAAAGACCTGGAATACCAAACGAATAATGACCATTTTGGGCATAACGGCCCTTGTTGCATTAATTACCTATGTGTCGATAACCGGCATTTACGGCAAAAGCAAACTGGACGTTGATGTTGACAGAATTACCATCAGTACCATTACCAAAGGACAGTTCCAGGAGAATATTCCGGTAAACGGCGTGGTAATGCCCCTCACTACGATTAACGTGGATGCTACCGACGGTGGCCGCGTTGAAGAAAAATACACCGAAGACGGCGCGGTTTTGAAAGCCGGCGACCCTATTGTAAAGCTTTCCAATACCGACCTGGAGCTTCAGCTGGCAAACCAGCAAACTAACGTGTACAATGCGGAGATACAGATGAACATCTCCAACAACAATGCCCAGCAAAACACCATTACCAAGTTGCAAAACATGGCCGATGTGGATGTGGCCTTTAAAGAGGCTGAACGGGTTTATAAACTGGATAAGGATTTATATGCAAAAAAAGCGATTGGCCTGCAGGAGTACACTACTGCACTTAACCAATATAATTACCAGCTTCAGCGCGAAAAGCTGGCGCACCAGTTTTTAAAACAGGATACCATAATAGTTGGGCAGCAGGCAACGCAGAATAAAGAGCAACTGGTGCAAATGAAAGCGACCCTTGAATTGCTGAAGAAAAAAGTAAGCGACCTGACCGTTCGTGCGCCCGTTGGCGGCCAGCTTACCGCGTTTGATTCGGAAATAGGCCAGGATAAAAAGGCAGGGGAGCAATTGGGACAGATTGACGTACTTACCGGCTTTAAAGTTAGGGCAAGTATTGAAGAGCACTATGTGGCGCGGGTATTTAACGGATTAAAAGGTACGGTTGAATTTGCCGGCAAAACGTATAACCTGGTCATCAAAAAGGTATTTCAGGAAATAGTGAACGGGCAATTCTCGGCAGATATGTATTTTGTCGGAGCGGCCCCGCAGGGCATACGCAAGGGCCAAACCCTGCAGGTGACCTTAAACCTGAGCGACCCGACAACCGCGCTGCTGTTGCCTAAAGGCGGATTTTTCCAGCAAACCGGTGGTAACTGGATATTTAAGCTGAGCGAGGACGGCAAAACAGCTTATAAAACCGATATACAGATCAATCGCAACAGCCCTGATTATTACGAGTTGATGTCGGGCTTAAAGGTAGGCGACAGGGTGATCACTTCCAGCTATGAAACCTACGGTAACAATGAGGTGCTGGTGCTGAAGAAATAGCTTTTTTAGAGACAAGAATCAAGAGACAAGAAGCAAGAAAACTCAATAACTCAATAACTCAATAACTAATTAAGGACAAACTAAAAAATCAAATCCCCCGCAATGCAGCGGAATGGATTTAGGAGGCCAAAATGATAAAAATAACAGATCTGGAAAAATTTTACCGCACAGAAGAGGTAGAAACGATTGCGCTGAACAAGCTGTCGATCGAAGTTAAAAAGGGCGAATTTGTTGCCATAATGGGTCCGTCGGGCTGCGGCAAATCAACCCTGCTTAATATTTTGGGTATGCTGGACGACCCGGATGAAGGCAGCTACGTTTTTAACGGCGTTGAAGTAGCTCATTTTACCGAACGCAAACGCGCCGACCTGCGCAAGCACAATATTGGCTTTGTGTTCCAGAGCTTTAACCTGATCGATGAGCTTACCGTTTTTGAAAACGTTGAGCTGCCATTGATCTACACCGGCGTACCATCAGCCGAGCGTGTAAAGAGGGTAGAAGAAGTGCTGGATAAAATGCAGATCATGCACCGCCGCAACCACTATCCTCAGCAATTATCAGGTGGTCAGCAACAGCGTGTGGCTATAGCCCGGGCGGTTGTTAACAAACCAAAACTGATCCTTGCGGATGAGCCCACCGGTAACCTGGACAGCAGCAACGGTAACGATGTAATGGAACTGCTTACCGATTTGAACGAACAGGGAACCACTATTATAATGGTAACACACTCCGAGCACGACGCTCGTTACGCTCACCGCATCATCCGCCTGCTGGACGGACAAACTGTGGTTGAGAATATCATGATTTAAGTTAGTTCATAGTTGATGGTTCTTAGTGCATGGCAGGGCGATTAACGATAGCCCATCCGGTCGTTACCAATGAACTAGTGAACAAGTGAACCAATGAACTAACGAAAGATAGTTTATAGCTCAGTTAATTTGTTAAGTGCCTCCGCTAGCCCCCTCCCGAAAAAAGGGAAGGGGGTTGCACGGGGAGGGATTGCTATTGTCCTGTTTTTTTGATTTTATCACCATTTATCATCGCTCATGATACGTAACTACATCAAAATCGCATTCAGGAACCTTTGGCGGCACAAAGGTTTCTCGCTGATCAACGTTATCGGCCTGGCCATCGGCCTGGCAGCGTTCATGCTCATTTTCATGTATGTGCATTTTGAATTGAGCTATGATGATTTCCATCCAAAGGCCGATCAGATATATCGCCTCAACGTCGACATTAAGTCTTCGGCAACGGCGATCTTGCGGGAATCACAATCAACCATGCCGATGGGACCTGCGTTAAAAACGGATTTCCCGCAAATAGCGGACTATACCCGGATAATCCCATTTGGGATGGTGGTAAAAGTTAAAGATCAGCTTTTCCAGGAAGACGAATGCATGTACGCGGAACCTTCATTATTCAGGATGTTTGATATAAAGATGGTTAAAGGCGACCCGACTACAGCATTAAAAGACCCCTTCAGCATCGTTTTGACCGAAACCGCCGCAAAAAAATATTTCGGTGCCGCCGATCCGATCGGCCAAACGATGTTCGCCGAGGGTAAACAACCTGTAAAGGTTACCGGCATCATCAAAGATATTCCCGAAAATTCGCAATTGAAATGTAATTTGCTGTATTCGGTTCAATCATTGGCGAACAACCCCGACGTAATACAAAACTGGGGTAATTTTAGCGATTATACTTTCCTCCAGTTGCCAAAAAATGTTAACCTCTCGTATTTGCAGGCGCAATTCCCGGCATTTTTAAAACGTCATATCAGCGAAAAAAGCCGTGTAAACGGCGAGGATTACAGGCTATACCTGGAACCGCTGAAAGACACCTATATGGACCCCCTTTCGGAGAATGCCGGCAACATCCACAATATTTATATCTTTTCTATCATCGCCGCCTTTGTATTGCTTATAGCCGCCGTCAATTTTATCAATTTAACAACTGCCCGTGCGGCGGAACGCGCTAAAGAGGTAGGCATCCGCAAGGTAATTGGCGCCGTACGCGGCCAGCTTACCCTGCAGTTTTTAGGCGAATCCATTATCATTTGCCTCATCGCCTTTTTGTTGTCGGTTTTGCTGGTTACGGCCCTGGTGCCCACGTTTAATCAACTTTGCGGTAAGCTGGTTAGCACCGGCATCTTCCAAAACGGAATGGTTTTCGCCTTGCTGAGTATTTCGCTGGTCATCGGTCTTGCCGCCGGTTTCTACCCTGCGCTGGCCTTGTCGGGTTTTAAACCGATCTCAGTTTTAAAAGGCTCTTTCAGCACCTCCCCGCGCGGAACTATGCTGCGTAAAGGACTGGTAGTGTTTCAGTTTACCACTTCCATTGCGCTTATAGTCGGTACCATCGTGGTTTATAACCAGCTTAACTATATGCGTAATCAGCCGCTCGGGTTTGACAAAGACCACCTGGTAGCCCTGGATTTTGGCAATGACGAGGCGGTGATCAAAAGCTACCCATCGCTAAAGGAGGAATTCAAAGCGATACCCGGCGTTACAGATGTGGCCATATCGCACGGCTGGCCCGGTCACGGCAGCGCCAATGCGCATTCCGAGCTGGAAAACAAGCAGGGGGCCATGCAACCTATGAACATCGACATGTATGATGTTGACTATGACTTTGTACCGGTGTATGGCATGAAGGTGGTTGCCGGGCGTATATTTTCCCCCGAATTCCCCTCGGATACAACAAAGTCAATTATCATAAACCAGGCGATGGTAAAGTCCCTTGGGTATCGCTCCGATAAAGACGCAATCGGCAAAAAGTTTTCGCAATGGGGGAGAACGGGCCAGATCATTGGTGTAATAAAGGATTTTCACTACCGGTCGCTGCAGGAAAATATCGAGCCGCTCAATATGCGGTTCAATCCGTATAATGCACGCATATTTACATTAAGAATTTCCGCCCGTGATGTGCCGGCAACGATAGCTGCAATTGAAGCCAAATGGAAATCACTTATCCCCCAGCGCCCCTTCAATTATGTTTTCGTAGATCAGAACTTCAATAAGCAATACATTTCCGACGAGCGCTTTGGCAGCCTGTTTATGTACTTCGCGGTGCTGGCCATTTTCATTTCGTGCCTGGGTTTGCTGGGCCTGGCCGCCTACAGTACCGCGCAGCGTACCCGCGAGATAGGTATCCGCAAAGTACTGGGCGCAAGTGTAAGTGGCATCATTAATATGTTATCCAAGGAATTTTTACAACTGGTGCTGATCGCCGCCCTGGTGGCTTTCCCGCTCTCGTGGTACGGAATGACCGGCTGGCTAAAAGGATATGCATACCATATCGGCATCAGCTGGCTGGTGTTTGCAACCGCCGGTGGACTGGCTTCAATAATTGCCATTATAACGGTAAGCTTCCAGGCCATACGGGCGGCCTTGGCAAACCCGGTGCTGAGCCTTCGTTCAGAGTAGCAGATGGCAGTTGGGAGTGGCCGATTTTGATGTAAGGGCTGAAAATTTTCAGCCCTTACCGTAATATTTTAACAATTACGCGGGCTGAAAATTTTCAGCCCCTAACAAAATTCACTAATTGTTTCCGCCATGATAAAGAACTATTTTACCATCACATTCCGTAACTTATGGAAAAATAAGACGGCGTCGTTTATTAATGTATTTGGGTTAACCATTGGGCTTACCAGTTGCCTGCTGATCGGTATTTATATTCAGCACGAACTGAATTATGACAAATTTGAGCGGAAGGGTGACCGTATCGCGCGCGCCATTATGGAATATAAATTTGATGGCGGCACCGAAATGAAGAAGGGCAATTTCACCAGCGTTCGTGTGGCAAAGGTTTTCAAACAAACTTTCCCGGAGATTGAGGATGCAGTGCGGATGTGGGAACACAGCCGGGTGGTTCAGTATGATAATAAACTCATTGACGAAAAACGGTTTATGTATGCCGACCCCTCATTTTTCAACCTGTTTTCGTTTAAGCTGCTCAAGGGAGCAGCTCAACACGTGCTGGATGCCCCAAATAAGGTGGTACTGACAGAAACAATCGCAAAAAAATATTTCGGCAGCGAAAACCCTGTAGGTAAAATATTGAAAGTGGGTGCGGATACGGCCAACTACCAGGTTACCGGTGTTATCCAGGACTCGCCCTCCGATTCCCAGGTTAAATTTGATTTCCTGGCCTCATTTTCGTCATTACATACGGAAGACCTGGAAAAAACCTATTGGGATGCCAATTATACCACGTATTTCCTGCTAAAACACCCCTCGGATATTTCAACACTACAGGCTAAGATCACGCCTTTTATGCAAGAGGAAATGAAAGGGCAGGGCGCAACGGTCGATTTTATGCTGGAGCCTTTTATGGGTATCCACCTCCACTCGGAATTTGAGGGTTTTGAGCCCGGCAACAACATTAAATACATCTACATCCTGGAGGCTGCTGCGCTGCTAATCCTGGTGATCGCCTGTTTTACCTATATCAACCTTAATACTGCCCGGTCTATTGAAAGGGCGCGTGAGGTAGGGGTAAGGAAAGTGATCGGCGCCCGGAAATCACAGATCTTCTGGCAGTTTATAGGCGAGTCGGCCATTCTTTGCTCGGCGGCGGTTATCCTCAGCCTGATACTGGCCGTAACATTGCTGCCTGAATTTAACCAACTTACCCAGCGGCAACTTGCCATTCAATCTATATTTTCCGCACAATTTATTGCGGGCCTGGTTTTGATCACTTTACTTGTCAGCTTAGCTGCCGGCAGTTACCCGGCTTTGATCCTGTCTAACTTTCAGCCGGTTAAAGTGCTGAAAGGCGCATTTAAAAATACCGGCAGCGGACAACTCGTGCGTAAATCACTCATTGTTTTTCAGTTTTCTATTTCAGCGCTGCTGATCGTTTGTACCGTTATCATGCAAAAGCAGCTTAGCTTCATCCAGAACAAAGACATGGGCTACAACCGTGACCACGTGCTTGTACTGCCGATGGATGCAAAAATGCACGATCACTTGGATGCAATTAAACAGGAATTTAAATCGAACCACAATGTTCAAAGTGTGACGACTTGTGACAATACACCGGTAAACATTGGCGGCGGCTATAATATGCGTTCGTCGGTGATGCCCGAGAACCAGCAAATTGCTGTTACCGCCAATGTGATAGATGAAGACTTTGTGAAAACGATCGGTTTAAAAATAGTAGCCGGCGCAGACCTTAGCCAGCAGGACATGAAGGATGTGTCCTATCAGGATGCGGATAGAAGTAAGCGGGTGTATCATTTTATTTTAAACGAGTCTGCTGCCAAAGAATTAGGTTGGACACCTCAAAAAGCGATCGGGCAAAAAATGTATCTTGACGCGTCCAGGCCGGGGTTTGTAAAAGCAGTTGTGAAGGATTTTAATTTTGAATCGATCCATAATCCCATTAAGCCATTGGTCTTGTTCCCCCAGGTATGGGGAAGAACACTTTTAGTTAAAATAAGTGGGGACAATATCCGGCAAACCATTGCATTCCTGGGTTCAAAATGGAAACAACTGGTACAATCACGCCCATTTGAATATCATTTCCTTGACGAAGATTTTAACAACCTGTACAATTCGGAACTGAGATTGGGTACCGTGCTAAATATATTTTCTTCAGTCGCTATCGTATTGGCTTGCCTGGGTTTATTCGGATTATCAGCGTATTCAGTAAAGCAGCGCGTTAAGGAGGTTGGGATCAGAAAGGTTTTAGGTGCAAGAGTTGGTAACATTGTAACTACCCTTTCAGCAGATTTTGTAAAACTCGTGCTAATATCTATCCTCATTTCATCACCATTGGCCTGGTGGCTGACGGATAAATGGCTGCAGGGATTTGCCTACAGAGCTGAAGTTACCGCGTGGATATTTATCGCGGCAGGCATGGCGGTGGTGTTCATCGCCTTGCTGACGGTTAGCATTCAAACCATAAAGGCTGCATCGGCCAACCCGGTGACGAGCTTGAGGAATGAGTAAGCGGTAGCAGTTGGCAGTGGCAGATTTTGACGCAGGGGCTGAAAATTTTCAGCCGCTACCGCAATATTTTAACAATTGTACGGGCTGAAAATTTTCAGCCCCTAATTCAATAATTCAAAACACGCTAATCGATTCCGCCATGATAAAAAATTATTTTAAAATCGCTTTCCGGGGGTTTTGGAGGCACAAGCTTTTCACCCTTATCAACATTATCGGGCTTTCGATAGGTATCAGTGCTTCGCTGGTGATCTATTTGATCGTGAACTACGATTTTACGTTCGATAACTTCCATAAGGACAGCGATCGCATTTACCGGGTTGTGAGCAATTATACCTTCCAGGGCAATGTAAGCCATAGCTATGGCGTTACCACGCCGCTGGCAGCGGCGATAAAAAGCAACGCGACCGGTGTGCAGCTTATCGCGCCTTTATACACTTTAAACCCCGACGTAATAGTTGACCGGGGGACAAAAGATCCACTTAAGCTTAAGGGACAGGACCATATTACCCTTGCCGACCAAAACTATTTCAGGATTTTTAACTATACCTGGTTAGCGGGTTCACGGGGCAACGCATTGGATGCGCCTTACCATGTGGTGCTTACATCCGACCGCGCAAAGCTGTACTTTCCGAAGCTATCTTACAGCCAGATGATCGGCAAGGTTGTTACTTACGATACGCTGAAAACTACGGTAACCGGTATTGTTGAACCCTTGAAGGGGAATACCGATTTTAGCTGCCACGATTTTATTTCGTACAGCTCAGCGGCGCCAAAAACACGGCTTGGTAATGATTTGCAGCTTGACCAATGGGGGAGCACCAATTCAGCTTCGGAACTGTTTATCAAGCTGACGCCGGGTACTACTGCCGCCAACATGGGAAAGCAGGTAAATGCGCTGCTGAAACGATTTTCACCGCTTTCGGCCGACGAAATAAAACGCGGAAGCTCACGCTCGTTTACCGTGCAGCCACTCAGGGATATCCACTTTAACCAGGATTACGGTACTTTCGACTTTAGCGGGCCGGCCAATAAAACAACCCTTTATATGTTATTGGTCGTCGCGGCTTTTCTGTTATTACTGGGTTGTATTAACTTCATCAACTTAACAACAGCACAGGCAGCGCAGCGCGCAAAAGAAATAGGCATCCGCAAGACGATGGGCAGCGGCCGCGGACAATTGATCGCACAGTTTTTAAGCGAAACCTTTATAATCACGTTATTGGCAGTTGTGATCTCGATTTGCCTTACACCGCTGATCCTGAAACTGTTTGCTGATTTCGTCGCATCGGGTGTAAAAGCTGACTATATTCATCAACCAGGTGTTTTCCTGTTCCTGTTCGGCTTAACGGTTGTGGTTAGCTTTTTGGCGGGCTTTTATCCTGCGCTGATGCTATCGGGATACAAACCGGCGCTGGTACTCAAAAACCAGGCACAAAGCAACAGCCATAAAACACGCAACGCCTGGCTGCGCAAGTCGTTAACGGTATCGCAGTTTGTCATAGCGCAGTTTTTTATCATGGCTACTATCCTGGTGAGCAAGCAAATTTATTATGCCCTGCATAAGGACCTGGGTTTTAAAAAGGACGCCATTGTGTATATGGATACGCCTTACAAAGTACGCAAGGCAGGTACAAATAAGGTACTCGCTGACGAATTGCGTGCCTTGCCCGGCGTGCAAATGGTAAGCGTTGGTACCGCGCCGCCGTCTTCCGGTCAAACAAACACAACCCTTATGACATACAAAGACGGCAAAAAAGATATTAATACAGCCGTTGAAATGAAATTTGCAGATGAGAACTATGTAAAGCTGTACGGGATAAAAATTATTGCCGGCCGTAACATACAGCCAGGCGACACGGCAACTGCGCTGCTGGTAAACGAAAAATATGCACGCATATTGGGTTTTACCGCCCCGGCTAAGCTGGTAGGAAGAGAGCTTGGGAAGAAACGTGTTGTGGGTATCATTGGTGACTTTTATTCGCATTCCGTTCAGTCGCCCATCAGCCCGCTGGCTATCCTGGCCAAAGGCGCGAACGACGGTTATCAAAACGGCACCGTACACGTGGCCTTAAAACCCGAAGTCGCCGGCGGCGGCTGGCAGAAAACCATTGCCGCCATGGGTAAAGTATGGAAGCAGTACTACCCCGACGATGACTTTAACTACCAGTTTTACGATAAATCGATAGCGCAATTTTACACCCAGGAGCAGCATACGTCCACACTGCTCACCTGGGCTACCGGGTTATCCGTCCTGATCAGCTGCCTTGGTTTGCTGGGACTGGCCATTTACACCACTAACCAGCGTACCAAGGAAATTGGTATACGCAAGGTGCTGGGTGCCACCGTATCGCAAATAGTGAGGCTTTTATCCGGGGAACTGGTGCTGCTCATCCTGCTGGCATTTGTTATTGTTACGCCGCTGGCCTGGCTGGCCATGAATAAATGGATGGAAACCTATGCCGACAAAACTACGATCAGCTGGTGGATATTTGCCGCAGGCGGCACCGGTATGCTGGTGATTGCGTTTGTTACCTCAAGTTTCCAAACCATTAAGGCAGCTATTGTCAACCCGGTAAAGAGTTTGAAAAGTGAGTAAACGTGTCTGAACCGGGATTAAACGGATTAAGGAATTTTTCGGATTTTAATTTGTGTGATTAGGGAAATCCCTTAGAAGCTGTAACCAATGTCCATCCGGCTTCCATATCCGCACACCCACTGTATCAAAAACGAACGCATTAGGAGTTTGCTCATCCTTGCATAACGCTGATTTACAGTAATATAATTGTTTGGTATCTGTATTGGAGGCTTAAATGTGCTGTGCGGTAACAGTTGACGGTGTGTAGTGCGCAGATTTGACTACCCAATAATTGTAAGGGCTGAAGATTTTCAGCCCCTAACGCAATAATGTAAGGGCTGAAAATTTTCAGCCCCTAACGCAATAACTCAATAATTCAAACCCATGATAAAGAGCTATTTTAAAACTGCCTGGCGGAATTTATGGAAAAACAAAGTTTTTTCCCTGATCAACGTCCTGGGCCTGTCGCTGGGAATGGCGGCTTGCCTGCTTATTTTGCAATATGTGAATTTTGAGCTGAGCTACGATCATTTTAATCAAAACGCAAAAAACCTGTACCGCGTTGTAAATGATCGTTATCAAAACAACAAGTTGATACAGCATGGTACCATCACTTATTCGGGCGTTGGCAAGGCTATGCAGGACGATTACCCCGAAGTGGTGAACCACACCCGCGTACTGCCGATGGGGCAGCAACTGGTTACTTATAAAGATAAGAAGTTACCCAAGCAACCCGCGCTGGCTGTTGAGAACGGGTTTTTCTCCATGTTTACTTTCCCTTTTGAAGCAGGCGACAGTAAAAATGCGCTTTCGGAAGCGAACACAGTAGTTTTATCCGAAAAGCTGGCCCGTAAGGTTTTTGATGTGAAAGGCAACGATTTCGAGCCATATATCGGCAAGCTGATCACGGTAGGCCAGGATACCTTCCCGTCCAAGGTGGTTGGCGTTATGAAAAACGTGCCCGAAAATTCGCTGCTGCAGTTTGATATGCTGATTTCCTATCAAACCGTCGTGCATAGCTACGGTTACAAAAAAGCTGATTATGACTTTACCGATTCCGACTTCTGGCATTACATTCAACTTAAAGAAGGTACGGACTATAAAGCATTTGACGCCAAGATGGCGGCCTTTAGCCAAAGGCATTTCCAGGGCAACAAGGTGTCGGGCAGCGTGGAAAAGTTTTACCTGCAGCCTTTGCTCGATGCCCACCTTTACTCGGATACGGAGTATGAAATTGCCCGCACAGGCAGTAAAACCGTTGTTTGGGGCCTGCTTGTTATTGCGCTGTTTATCATCGGTATAGCCTGGGTAAATTACATCAACCTGGCTACGGCACGTTCGGTTGAACGCGCAAAGGAAGTTGGCGTGCGCAAGGTGACCGGCGCCACGCAAGGGCAGCTGATCAGGCAGTTTTTAACAGAATCATTACTGGTTAACGTGATGGCCCTTGGGATCGCGCTGATATTGGCAGGCATCTTTCAAAACTTCTTTAATGAGCTCGTGTCTGATCATTTGTCATTGGCCTACCTGTTTAAAAAGGGATTGGGCGGATATGTCATCAGTATCGGCCTGGTGGTGGTTATTTTGGCCGGAATTTTTGTCTCAGGCTTTTATCCAGCATTCGTGCTATCGTCGTTCAGGCCCATATTGGTATTGAAAGGCAAATTCAGCAACTCAAAAAAAGGGGTTATTTTACGCAAAATATTGGTTATCGGGCAGTTTTCCATAACGGTGCTGCTGATGATAGGCTCGTTTGTGGTTTATAAGCAAATACAATTTGTAAATCATCAAAAGCTCGGCCTGAATATGGACCAGGTAGTGGTGGTAAGCGGCCCGGCGGTTGTTAAGCAGGATACCACTTTTGTTACCCGTACAAATGCACTGGTTGCCGAAATGGACCAAATACCCGGCGTAAAAAATGCGGCTACGTCGTTTTGGGTACCGGGCGACGAGATGGGGCGCAATTTTAGCATCCGCGCACAGGAGGCCGAGCCTAATACCCACTACACGATGCGCTTTGATGGCGTAAGCAAGGACTTTGTAAACACCTACGGTATGCAGATCGTTGCCGGCCGGGATTTTTCCCCAACGGACTACAATCGGGATTTTGCTAAACTGAACAGCGTTATTATAAATCAAACGGCGGTAAAAACGCTGGGCTTTAAATCAGACCAGGCCGCCATCGGACACATAATGTTAAACGACCAAAAAAAGTGGACGATTGTTGGCGTGGTGGCTGACTATCACCAAAAATCATTGCATTTTGCAATTGAGCCAACGATACTGGAGCCCGCGGTAAATATACAAAGCCAGATATCCATAAAAATGCAAACTAAGGATGCGGCACGCACCGCAGCACAAATTAAGGCGAAATACCAAAGCTTTTTCCCGGGCAATGTTTTCGACTATAACTTTTTGGATCAGCAGTTTAATGATCAATATAAAGCCGACGAATTGTCAGGCAAGGCTTTCAGCATTTTTGGTGGCTTCGCCATATTTATTGCCTGTCTGGGTTTGCTGGGGCTTTCGCTGTTCGCCACCATACAACGTACCAAGGAGATCGGCGTGCGCAAGGTGCTGGGTGCATCAGTTTCAAATATTGTACTGTTGCTTTCGAAAGATTTTATAAAGCTGATAGCTGTGGCCAGCATAATAGGCGGACTCGTGGCCTGGTACTTTTTGCATGACTGGCTGCAAGGCTTTGCGTACCGTACCACGTTAAGCTGGTGGATATTTGTGATGGCCGGCCTGGCGGCAGTAATAGTAGCCCTTGGCACCATCAGTTTTCAGGCCATAAAAGCCGCAGCCTCCAACCCGGTGAAAAGCCTGCGGAGTGAGTAGCGGTTGGTGGTTTGACTGTAGGGGCTGAAGATTTTCAGCCCCTGCCGCAATAATTGTACGGGCTGAAGATTTTCAGCCCCTACGGCAATCATTGTAGGGCTGAAGATTTTCAGCCCCTAACGTAATATTTTAACAATCGTACGGGCTGAAAATTTTCAGTCAGTACCCAATAATTACTTCCCCAATGATACGTAACTATATTAAAACAGCTTACCGGAGCCTTTTAAAGAACAAGGGCTTCACTTTTCTGAATGTGCTGGGCCTTTCGGTAGGGCTGGCGACTTGTTTGCTCATCGTTTTTTACGTGGTGGACGAATTGAGCTACGACCGCTTTAACACCAAAGCTGACCGTATTTACCGTATGGGAGTGGATGCTAAATTAAACGGCAATGCCGGCATTTACGCTACATCCGAAAAACCCTGGAAGGAAATATTGCATAGCCGTTTTCCGCAAGTGGAAAAAGTGGCAAGGCTGATCGACAAGGATGGCTTGTTTATTACACCCTCAAAGTTTTATTTTAAAAAGGGTAACAGTGATCTGCTTGAAAAGAACGTGGTTTTTACCGAATCATCGTTATTTGACGTGTTTACGTTGCCCATGATTTACGGTAATCCGTCACATTCCCTGGATGAGCCCGGCACGATTGTCATTACCAAAAGCGCAGCGCTGAAATATTTCGGCAAGGCAAACGTGGTAGGGCAGATGCTTACACTCGACGATACTCACCCGCTGAAAATTACGGGCGTTATTAAAGATGTGCCGGTGCAGTCCCACTTTCAGTATGATTTTTTCGTGTCGTTTTCCACTGCGGCTGAATATAAAGTAACCAGCTGGGGCTATGCGGGGCTGCACCAATATTTATTGCTGAAACCGGGAACAGATGTTAAAAACCTGGAAAAACAGCTCACCGATATCGATATCAACAACTCATTTAACCCTTCTACCTGGAAAACCGGCGACAATCATTTGCGCATTACGCTAACGCCGTTGCTGAATATCCATTTAAAAGATTCGGAGGCACAATACCCGCTTACAAAAGAGGGCAATATTCAATATATCTATATCTTTTCGCTGGTGGCGGCATTTATACTACTAATTGCCTGTGTAAACTTTATGAACCTTTCAACCGCCCGTTCGGCCAACGGGGCTAAAGAGGTGGGTGTGCGCAAGGTACTTGGCTCGGCACGCAAATATTTGGTCGCGCAGTTTTTAACCGAATCGGTCCTGGTTACGCTGGTGTCGGCCATTATTGCGGTGGTGTTAGCCTGGGCATTGCTGCCGGTGTTTAATCAAATGGCAGATAAGCAACTGATGATCACGCCGCAAACTTTTACCTGGCTGATCCCTTCGCTGATCGCCGTCATCTTAGTGGTTGGTTTCCTGGCGGGATCGTATCCCGCTTTATATCTCTCGTCATTCCAGCCCATACAAGTGCTTAAAGGGAAGATTGCGGCGGGGTTTAAAGGCGGATATTTGCGAAGCTTCCTGGTTGTCTTTCAGTTCTCCATCTCCATTTTCCTGATTGTAGGCACCCTTGTTATTTATAACCAGATGAACTATATTCATAACAAGGACCTTGGCTTTAACCGCGACCAGGTGCTGGTGATCAAAAACACTAACGTGCTGGGTAACAGGGCCAAAATTTTGAAAGACGAGCTGAAGCAAATGCCCGATGTCCAAAATGCCACCCTTTCATCGTACCAGCCAACCGGCGACGAGGATCTCAAAACAGGCCTGTTCCCGCATCAAAAGATCGATATTAAGGAAGACATCCTGACCGAGTTTTGGTCGGTTGATGAGGATTTTATCAATACCATGGGGCTTAAGCTTATCAATGGTCGCAACTTTGCGAAAGATATGGGATCGGACACGGCAGGGATGATCGTTAATGAGGCATTTGTCCGCAAGCTCGGGGAGAAAGATCCGCTCAACAAAAATATATACCGTGATAGTTACGGCGTACAGCAATATCACATCATCGGCTTGGTTAAGGACTTCAATTTTGCCAGCCTGAAGGATAATATCGGCCCGCTGGCGATGATCTATCAAGCGGACAACGGCGCCATCAGCGTAAAGCTGCATTCGGCCAACCTTCCCGGCCTGATGTCGAAAATTGAAGATAAATGGAAGGGATTGTCGCCCGGACAGGCTTTCAATTACTCGTTTATGGACCAGGACTTCGATGCGACTTATCGTGTGGAACAGCGTTTTGGGTCGATGTTTATCTCCTTCAGCTCGCTGGCCATTATCATCGCCTGCCTGGGCTTATTCGGCCTGGCTGCTTACGCGGCCGAGCAGCGCAACAAAGAGATCGGCATCCGCAAAGTGCTTGGCGCCAATGTTTCAACCATCGTGGGTATGCTTTCGATGGATTTTATAAAGCTGGTGCTCATCGCTATCCTGATCGCATCGCCGCTGGCCTGGTACGCCATGAACAAATGGCTGCAAGGGTTTGCTTACCGGGTCAATTTTCATTGGTATTTATTGGCAATGGCCGGCGTTACGGCCATATTCATCGCGTTTATTACCATTAGCTTTCAATCGATTAAGGCCGCGTTAGCCAACCCGGTGGAAAGCCTGAAGTCGGAGTAGCGGTGGGCAGTGGGCAGTTGCAGTTGCAGTTGCAGTTGGCAGTTACAGTGGCCGTAGCAAATCAATACCACAATAATTGTAGGGGCTGAAGATTTTCAGCCCTACCGCAACAATTGTAGGGGCTGAAAATTTTCAGCCCTAAACGATGATATTAAATTCGTCGGCGTCCTTTAAAAAGGGGAGTAGACGGCGGGTTTTGATCACCTCGTCGGCGATGATGGTAAACGTATAAAGGTCTTCCTCGTCGCGTTTATGGTAGGTGACGTTGCCATTGGGATCCACACAGGTCGAGTCGCCGGAATGATACACCTCGTTGCCATCATGACCTACGCGGTTTACACCCACCACGTAAGCCTGGTTCTCAATCGCCCGCGCATTGATCAGCGACCGCCAATGCGCAATACGGCGCTCGGGCCAGTTAGCCGTGATGATCAGCAGGTCATATTCGTTATGCACATTCCGCAGCCAAACCGGGAAACGAAGATCATAGCAGATCATCGGGCATATTTTCCAGCCGTTTAATTCAACAATCAGGCGCTTATTACCGGGAGTATAGGTCATATGCTCTTTGCCCATGGCAAACAGGTGGCGTTTATCATAACAGTCATAGCTGCCATCGGGGCGCATCCAGATGAGGCGGTTGTAATACTTTTCGTGGTCCTTTATAATGATGCTGCCCGTCACTACGCATTCGTAGTGCCTGGCGGTTTTAAGCATCCATTTCATGGTTTTGCCACCCATTGGCTCGGCCAGCTTTTCGGCTTCCATCGAAAAACCGGTGCTGAACATCTCGGGAAGGATGATCAGGTTCGTTTTTTCGCGTATATTGCCCAAACGGGTAGTGATATTCTGGAGGTTCTTATCGACGTTCTCCCAAAAAAGGTAGCCCTGGAAGGTGGTTATTTTCAGATTTTCCATTCGTGTTAGTTAATGGTTCATAGATGATAGTTCATGGTAGGAGCGCGGTTCATATTTCTTATTTCAACCCTTTTTTTGCAGCTGCTATGAACTATGATCTATGAACCATGAGCTCCACGAACTAAACTTTCAACAATCTTTCAACGGCTTTATTAAGCGTTTCTTGCCTTTTGGCAAAACAAAACCTTAAAACATGGTGGTCTGTACCTTTGGTGTAAAATGCGGAAACAGGGATTACAGCCACGCCGAAATCTTTCGTGAGGCGGAGGGCGAAATCGCTATCTTTCTCATTAGTAATGTCGTTATACGTCACTGACTGGAAATAAGATCCTGAGCAGGGGAGTAGTTTAAACCGCGTTTCTCCCACCCCCCGGCGAAAATGATCGCGCTTTTGTTGGAAAAAACCCGGCAGGCTCAAATAGGTGCTTTCGTCCTTTAAATATTCCGCAATCGCATATTGGATGGGTGCGTTTACGCTGAAAACCAAAAACTGGTGCACCTTTCTAAACTCATTCATTAAATGCGCCGGGGCCATACAATAGCCAACCTTCCAGCCCGTTGCATGAAACGGTTTGCCGAACGAGGCCACGATAAAGCTTTTTTCGCGCAGGTGAGCGTAACGCGCCATGCTGTGATGCGTCTCGCCATCGTATATCAAATGCTCATATACCTCATCACTGAGGATCAGAATGTCCTGGTTTTTTACGATAGCGCTTAGTTCGTCAATATCCTCTTTATGCAGGATGGCGGCGGTGGGGTTATGGGGTGTATTAAGGATGATCATCCGCGTTTTGCTGTTGATCAATTGTTTCACCATGTCCCAGGGGATGCTGTAATCTGGCGGCTCCAGTTCAAGTGATTTTACAATGCCGCCCATCAGCCGGATGGCAGGCGCGTAACAATCAAACGCCGGCTCAAAAATAATCACCTCGTCGTTGGGGTTCACTACCGCAGTAATAGCGGTAAATATAGCCTGTGTGCCACCTGCGGTAACTGTGATCTCGGTGTCAGGATTGTATGCCGCGCCGTAAAGCTTTTCGGTTTTTTCGGCAATGCGTTCACGCAACACCTGTACACCGGCCATGGGCGCATACTGGTTATGGCCTTTTTTCATCGCCGTGTTTACCAGCTTGATCAGCGCGGGCGAGGTATCAAAGTCAGGAAAACCCTGTGAAAGATTGATAGCGCCGACCTTTTGGGCCAGCGCCGACATCACCGTAAAAATGGTAGTCCCCGTTTGGGGAAGCTTGGAAATAATAGCCGACATGCAGTGGCTAAAATAAAGAAAATTAACAAACTGTTACAATTACCGGTTCGCTGCGTAAACTTTAAATGCAAAGCAACCAGGTTTTGAGATTTACGGTAATTATACAAAAGACAGCAACCGAATGGTAAAGCCACGCTTTTTGCTTTTATTGAAGACTTTACAATAAATTAAAATATTTTTTGTTATTGTTGTTGTCTTAACGGACCAGAATATGGATATAAAATACCCCTTTAAAAACTTACTCTACCTCTCACTCTCATTTTTGCTTTTTTTTGCGGCATCCTGTAAAAAGGATAACCCGGTCGTCAAAAATAACCAGGTTACCCCGGCTACACCCACTAAGCTGGGCCTTTATGAAGCGGATTCGGCGGAATACAGGGAGTTGATCGTAGCAGTGTCGCAAATCGGCACCAAATCTATCGATGATGGCTTAATATTCGACACCGGTTCCGGAGGGATGGTGATCGATGCGCAGGACTTGCTGCCCGCGTCCATGATCAGTAGCTCAGGGTTTGTTTTTTCCGGGGATTCAACAACAGTGAACGGCATCACTATCACTAAACAAACTGCTACATTGCAGTATGGCGCCGACGACAGCACCCTGACGACGGTACACGGCAATTTGGCCTATGCTAACGTAACGCTCGGCGACCAAAATGACAAGTTAGTGGTAAAACGACTGCCGTTTTGCCTTTATTATAAAGCCGTTGATGCAAGGGGCAACACGCTCGGCCCTCATTATTTTGATACTTTTGGGGTAAATTCCGAATATATCTATTTTTCGGCGGGTGCGCATATCACCAGTCCGCTAAGCTATTTTAATCCGGGCGACGGGCTTATCAAAGGATTTAAGATGGCCGCGCTGGGAACCAACAATTTTTCATTTGACGGTACTTATGTTGCTGATGTCGTTTCGTTGGGGCTCACGGCGTCCGACCTTTCCTCCGCGTCCGGCTTTACCATGCATACCGTCAACTTTTTTCAGGGCGACGGCTATGTGCCAATTTTTCCTTCAACCATCACGTATAACGGTTCTACCGTCAGCACCAACCTTCTATTTGACAGCGGCACCTCCGGCTATAGTTATATCGAGGATAATTCGGCACCCACCGATCTATCCTTGTTGCCGCAAAACTCAGCGGTGAGTGTTACCACCAACGCAGGGTTTAATTATGCTTTTACCACCGGGGCGTCGCAAAACCTGACTTACATTGAAAATCCGCGGATCACGGGCGGCCAGTTTTCCATCATGAGTATCGACTTCTTTCTTAATAACCAGTTTATGCTTGATTTTGCTGATCAAAAGTTGGGGCTAAAAAAGGATTGATTGGTTAATTTCCTGCCATTTTAGCGCAACCATTCCTGTTTTTCAACTATTCGCTTTGAGCATTGTTAGGTGATTGACTACCTTAGTGCCATGAAGCTGCTAAAATTTATATTATTTCCCTGCCTCGCCCTCTGTATAACCGCATGCAGCCAGCCAGGTAAAAAAACTGTTCAGGTGGTGGGCTTTGTCGACGCTTTTGAAGATGCCTCCATTGCCCCCGCACGTACCGGGTTTGTAAACGCCTTAAAAGACAGTGGCTTCAGCGCGGAGAAAGGAAATATCAAGATCGACTATAGCAATGCCCAGGGAAGTATTCCTACTTTAACCCAAATAGTCGACCGCTTTATTTCCCATAAAGTTGACCTGATGGCCACATGTACTACTTTGTCATCGATAACTGCCGCACAAAAAACCAAAACTATTCCCATTTTCATGATGGTATCGCCAACGGTTAAGCTGATGCAGTTGCAGGATAGCAGCAACCGAAAAAACCTTTTCGGCACGGTTGAGGATTTGAATTACATCGATACATCTTTTTCCAATATCCCCAAATTCCTGAAGCCAAGGGGTGGAAAACTGGTTGTCGGGATGATCTATAACCAGTCGGAACCACAATCAGTTGATGCAAAAAACAGGATACAGTCGCTTGCGGACAAGCTCGGCATCACGCTGATCGCGCTGCCCTTAAATTCATCGGCCGATGCGCAATTGGTGACCGAATCCCTGCTCAATAAAAATATTGACGCCTTTTTCGCTAACCCCGACAACACGGTGTTCTCCGCTTTCGAAACTATTTTTAAAAGCTGCGACCGCAAAAACGTGCCGATATTTACCAGTGAGGCGGGCCTGGTACAGCGCGGGGCAGTCGCGGCGTTTGGGGCGGATATTTATCAATGAGGTTACCAGGCCGGCGCACAGGCAGCGCATTTTCTGAAAACAGGCTCGACTGCCGGCCTTAAACCCGAAATGGTAAAAGTGCGGAAAAGGGTTTACAACCCCGCGATGGCAAAAAAATACAACATCCCGGTACCGGCAAATTTCGAAGCGGTTAAATAATGGATTTTTACCTGACCACCTTAATCCAGGGGCTTTGCCTGTCGGCCATTGCGCTGGGGATTTATATATCGATGAAGATATTCAATATCCCCGATATTACCACCGACGGAAGCTACACGCTTGGGGCGGTGGTTACTGCGGTCCTGCTTACCCATCACCAGCCGGTCTATATTATTCTGCCTGCCGTTATCGCGGGCGGCGCTATCGCCGGCGCTATTACCGGATTTATCCATACCAAGCTAAAAATAAACGCGCTGCTGGCGGGCATTTTGGTGATGACGGCGCTTTACTCGGTTAACCTGGGATTGATGGGCCGGTCGAATATTCCCCTGATCAACGTATCATCGTTGTTTACGCTGATAAATGTAAGTGCTAATCAAAACTATAATATGTTTTGGATTTTGCTTGGCTTTATCGCAGTGATCACGTTTTTAGTGGGCTACATGCTAAAAACCGACTTCGGCATTGCCATGCGCGCCACCGGCAACAGCGAGTCGATGATCAGGGCGCTGGGCGTAAATACCGACCGGATGAAGATCATCGGCCTGGCTATCGCGAACGCGCTGACAGCGCTTGGTGGCTATTTGTTTAGCCAGGTGCAGGGCTTTACAGATATCAGCATGGGGATAGGCATCGTGATCATTGGCCTGGGCTCGGTGATCATCGCCGAAGCCATCATCAACTGGCGGCAGATCACTTCGGTGTGGCTTAGCCTGGCGCTGGTAATTGCGGGCGCCATCATTTTTCAGCTGGTGGTTGCGGTAACGTTGGATATCGGCGTCGACCCAATCTACCTGAAGGCGGTAACCGCCGTATTTGTATTGCTGATCGTCAGCCTGCCCAGGATCAGCCTAAAAAGTTCCGGATAGAAAATGATCGACATAAAAAACGTTCATAAAACATTTCATACCGGGAAGCCAAACCAGGTAAACGCTGTCAACGGCGTCACGCTGCATATTGAGTCGGGCGACTTTGTGACGATTGTGGGTTCTAATGGCTCGGGCAAGACAACCTTGCTCGATATGGTTGCCGGCAGCATTGCACCGAGTTCCGGAAGCATCGATATCGATGGCAGGGACGTAACAAAGCTCAGGGATTACAAACGCAGTCCATGGATTGCAAGGGTGTTTCAAAATCCCATGAACGGAACGGCATCGGATTTGAGTATTCTTGACAATTTCAGGCTGGCTGCCATACGCACACAGCCTAAGGGGCTGACCATTGGCATCAACGAAACTTTTAAAAACCAGGTAAGGGAGCGGATATCCACCCTGGGCATGGGCCTTGAAAACAAAATAGAGCAGCCTATGGGCACCTTATCGGGCGGGCAAAGGCAGGCGCTAACTCTGCTGATGAGCGTGATGGATAGCTGCAAGATATTGCTGCTGGATGAACCAACAGCGGCACTCGACCCTAAATCGGCACAAATTGTGATGAAGACTGCTGATGAGCTGATCCGCCATTATCGCTTAACGGCGATACTGATCACCCATAACCTAAAAGACGCCTTTAATTACGGCAGCCGCCTGATCCTGATGGGAGAGGGGCAGGTGCTAAAAGACCTCGATACGAACCAAAAATCGGCGTTAAAACAAAACGACCTGTTCGATTGGTTTGGATAGATTGCCTTGTTACTAAAATTTGCCGCTCCGTGCGTTGCAACTGCAACCGGTTTGCGTGCTTATGCACATTGTATTACCTTCGGTTATGAAATGTAAAATACTGTGTGGTATAAGTACTGTATTAATTGTACTTATTTTAACATCAAAGTGTATGGCACAAGACCATAAAATATATCGTATAGCCAAAATACAAGTTGATCCCGCTCAACTGGAACAATACAATGCTGCGTTGAATGAACAAATGACCACCGCTATCCGCGTTGAACCCGGAGTATTAAGCTACTACGCCGTAGCTGATAAAAAAGAGCCGTCGCACATTACCATATTCGAGATATACGCCGACTCGGCCGCTTATAATGCCCACATACAGGCGCCACATTTTAAAAAGTATAAAGAAACCGTTAAAGACATGGTCAAATTTTTGGAACTGGAAGATGTCGCCGTAATAGGAACCGCTAAAAAGCCGGGAATGTAATTTAGTTTTGCAGGCAACCACGTAGCCTTAAAACAAGAGACAATCAACCTTGGAAACATAGTTTGTCATTCGTTGCCGTTGGCTTCAGCCAAGTTGTCGTTGAACATTTGAAAGCGGCTTTAGCTTCGATCAGCCGTGCCAGGGCGATCGCTTTTAGAATTGCGTTGTGTGCTGAGTTACACATAAATGCGTCTTCCCTCTTTCCCGCTTGCGGTAGAGAGGGATGCCGAGCGCAGCGATGGCAGAGTGAGTCGACGCCGATGGCAGGCATTGGCTGTAATGTCCGCCGGGTTTACTCACCCCGAGTGCGCTGCGCTGCTCGACCCTCTCTTCGCCTGCGGCGGAAAGAGGGTAGCTGCATTTTAAATT